>ENA-ORNP01000013-ORNP01000013.1-human-gut-metagenome-genome-assembly--contig:-NODE-13-length-174631-cov-51.216192_pt1 | contig 174631 bp, 116 predicted proteins | sample MGYA00242119_ERZ509030 | MGnify/ENA primary metagenome ERZ509030 (study PRJEB26280, sample SAMEA2338708) | human gut metagenome | biome: human gut; feature: human-associated habitat; material... | reverse complement strand
CAGGAGTTTCTGATCTGGTGTACCACACAGATTTGGGTGGATGACAGAGGGAATACGGTACGGATGGTATCCGTAAATCCATTCAGGTTGTCGGTACAGGTAATCAGTATGTCCTGCACTCCACGGGCCTTTAAATCGGTCAGGACGCCCATCCAGAAAGAAGAACTTTCCGATTTGCCGACCCACATGCCAAGAACTTCCTTCAGACCGTTCTGTTTCAGACCGACACAAAGATAAACGGTCTTGTTTATAATCTTACCGTTATCCCGTACCTTGAAGACGATACCGTCCATCCAGGCTATCAGATAAACAGGATCCAAAGGGCGGTTCTGCCACTCCTGAGCGGCCTGATTGACCTTGTTTGTAATGATGGAAATGGCTGATGTAGAAAGTTCAATTTCATAAATCTCACGCATCTCCTCCTCTATGTCAGAAACGCTCATTCCTTTGGCATATAGGGATATGACAAGCTTTTCTATAGAAAGTCCGCGGCTTTCATGTTTGGGCACGGCTATCGGCTCAAACTGGCCATTACGGTCACGCGGAATGGAGATGACTGCTTCCCCATGTTCAGTCTGAATCCGCTTCGGATAGCTGCCGTTGCGTGAATTGCCACTGTTATTACCGGCCACGGAATTCTTTTCATACCCCAAATGGGCATCCATTTCACCTTCAAGCATCTTTTCCAATACCTGGGCATGCAACTGCTTCAGGAACTTGCTTATATCGGATTCTGTCTTGAACCGGCTAAGGAATTCCTTGCTTAACATCTCATCGGGCACTACTTGATTCTTTTCTCGCATAATCTTATTCTTTGGGTGTAAATATATAAAATAAAAAATACAGAACTCTATTTTGAATCCTGTATTTTACATTTACACAAAATATTTTATAGTGTCCATCAGGCAAAAAAACAATAAGCCCCGAAACATCATTATTTGAGCACATAAAAAGTCGTGACAATGATGTTTCGGGGCTTATTATTATATCTAATACAGCCACCTAAAAACAGCTTAATATAAAAACGTCCGGCACAATTTATTTCAGCAAATTTACAAAATCCAATGCGTCGTCAGGCAAAAGATAAGTCAACTTACCGTTGTCCCTTAATTCCATAAGCAGACGTCCCTGAAGATTTGGACCAACATATTTGTCATCAACCAATTTTACGCCCCAAGTATCTGCATACTTTTTACGGAATGTTGTCTGATCCTCAACTATATATCTGTTGCCGGTATCTTTAAGTTTTTCCCTGAAATCTGCATTTTGATCATACTTACATTGAAGACAGAACTTTATTGCGTCAACAATCATCTGTCCCCAATCGCTGCGCCTGTAAACACTCTCCCATTTCTTTGCTTTCATCTTCGGATTGCCGGCACCATATATATCCAACAAAACATCCTTATCCTTAAACTTCATCATCTGGAAGAGCTGCTCAGCAGACTTAAACTCAACATCGTTAACTACTATTGGAGTCCGTCCGAAGTTACTTAATATGCCCCACTCTTCTTTAACTTTATGTATGGTTACACATTGCTCTTTCGGATAATCTTTGATAGAATAATACTGTGGATAGTATTTTTCTATGAATGGCGCTATGCTATAAAAACTCATATCTGCTATACTTCGTTGTTTAATTGAAAAACCGGGACGACAGTGTCTTGTATAAGATGTTTACTTGCATCCAGACAAACCCGGTCAATCCTTATTATCTCTATTTTGTTGACATTAAAAATCGCACGATTTGTACCAAGAGAAGGATTTCGCCACGAATATGGCCACACAATACAGTCGACACCGATTTTGTTATCCAAAAACTCGGCAGCAGCTTTCTCTCCGATAAAGTCATCATTCCCAGTAAGTGTGTTTGCCAGATATTTACGGAATAATTTCCCGTCAGCCTTAACCTTATCAGGAATTTTCTCACCAAGCACATTTTCTGTACGCATAACAATCTTAGCATTAACAGGCTGCTTAAACATTATGTAATTATCATCCGTCAATGAAGGCACTGCCACGGTATAGACAAAGTTTTCACCTTCTGACTGTGCTTTTTGACCTGAATAATGGGCAGCAGAACTATATTTTGAAGTGACATACACACCATAACCGAACTTAATCTTTCCGCTTCCCTCCAAGACATGCTTCAAGTCAAACTCAGTAAAATAGTTATGTGAACCATGATACATAATATCTGTATTTTGCATATTATTTTTTCCAGCCAATTTCAATTCATAAATATTAATTAGAAGCAAATATATAAATTTTTCAGGCAATATAAAAACAGTCTATCTGAATGTTGGATATTTTAAATCCCAGAACTTTCATATGTTGTCCTCATGACGCACCACAATACGCCATGAGGAAACAAGCAACAACAATAATAACCGGCAGAAGCAACATATAAATAAAGAACAAAAAACATTGTTGCTTACCAACCGGTTATGACACGAAGCAAAAAGCTAAAATCCTATTCTTACCTTATTTGATTTTCCTATAACCTCGTTTTTACAATATTCCTCAATCTTAGCAAGATTGACATTATCTTCGCCATACAGGATTGAATCGACTACAGCTTTACGCGCCACATTTTCGATCTGACCTCCTGAGAACTGATACTTACCTGCAAGAAACGCAGCAGAACTGTCATCAATAGTTGTCATTATTGTCTGCCATAATTTCTTTCTGGCCTTTTCTGTTGGCTTTGTAAACTCTATTTTATACAAGAAACGGCGTTCAAAAGCCTTGTCGAAATTTTTAACAAGGTTAGTAGTAGCAATGAGTATGCCGTCGAAATTCTCCATTTCCTGAAGTATGATGTTCTGAATAGAATTTTCCATTTTGTCAACAGAGTTTTTTGCATTGTCAATTCGAGAACTGATAATGGCATCTGCTTCATTGAAAAGCAAAATCGGAATACGCTCAGAACGCTTGCACATCTCTTTGTAATTGTCAAAAACAGCCTTTATGTTTTTTTCACTTTGCCCAACCCACATAGAACGCATCCGTGAGATATTAATCTGCATAATCTCTCTCCCGGTACATCTGGCTATCTGCTTAACAGCTTCAGTCTTTCCGGTTCCCGGCGCACCATAGAAAAGTATAGAAAATCCTCTGCTCATATTCTTCTCCTCAAGCCTTTGGCGAACAGTATTCAGATTCTTATCACTAAGCAGTCCGCACAGTCTGTCATATTGCTCAGAGACGGTATTATCGAATATCATCTGCTTTTCATTAATCGCGTCAGGCTTCAATATGTCCGTATGTTCGTCATTCACCTCGTCATAACATGCAATCTTTACGTTGTCAAGAAGAATTTTACGTGCCTTGTCGGTAAGCATGAACGTTCCGCGGTCTTTAAAGCCATTGCTCATTGAAAAATCTATCAGTCCAAGCTTCATCAGTTCATGACTTCCATTCTGCAATGCCCTTAACTGACGGGCGCGTACAGACTCCTCGTCAAACAAATAAATAAAATTATCCAGCGCAACATTTTTTATGTTGCTGTTCATAAGACATCTTCCCATCTGTGACAATAAGAGGACAGATTCATCCTCCAAGATTAGCTTACGGAGCCCATCGACAAAACATATTTCTTTATTTTCATCATACAACTCGTTTATTTCAACAACAAGTTCTTCCGTGTCAATTTCTTCCATCTTGCGTAAACTGAGCAAATTATATACAAACGAAAACAGTTCATACAAATCAGAAGCCTTACGCGGTTTACATACATACGGCTCATTTGCCACCAAAGCGTCCATCACGCCGTCGTTTATCTTATAACCGTCAAACGGGCCATGTGCGCCGGATTTACGCAAGATACGTTTTTTCTCCAATTCGTCAATCTCCTTCTGATAGCACAATATCTTCAGATTTTTACATTTAAGTTCACTTGCGATATCGGCAAGAGTTATGCACGGATCATTGCTGAAATTAATATAAAGAGCCATTAGCACAGTCTGCATACTGTTTAGTTTCTGACGTTCGGCAACATATTGAATATACCTTTGTGCTCTTTTTATTGACGCCGCACTTAACGACTCACCTGCAACAATCTCCAATATTCTTTCAAGACAATTCATCATTGTCATATCTTTCTTTGGTATCGGCTTCAAGCGGGTTGCCTTACCCTTGCTCTTTGATGCTAATTCGGTTTCTGAATTGTATGTATGTCTCATTTTCTCAATATTTTTTGTTTGTAAATAGTACCTGTATGTTTTTGCTGAAGAAGACACGAGAACCTAAGCAGTCCGCACAGTCTGTCATATTGCTCAGAGACGGTATTATCGAATATCATCTGCTTTTCATTAATCGCGTCAGGCTTCAATATGTCCGTATGTTCGTCATTCACCTCGTCATAACATGCAATCTTTACGTTGTCAAGAAGAATTTTACGTGCCTTGTCGGTAAGCATGAACGTTCCGCGGTCTTTAAAGCCATTGCTCATTGAAAAATCTATCAGTCCAAGCTTCATCAGTTCATGACTTCCATTCTGCAATGCCCTTAACTGACGGGCGCGTACAGACTCCTCGTCAAACAAATAAATAAAATTATCCAGCGCAACATTTTTTATGTTGCTGTTCATAAGACATCTTCCCATCTGTGACAATAAGAGGACAGATTCATCCTCCAAGATTAGCTTACGGAGCCCATCGACAAAACATATTTCTTTATTTTCATCATACAACTCGTTTATTTCAACAACAAGTTCTTCCGTGTCAATTTCTTCCATCTTGCGTAAACTGAGCAAATTATATACAAACGAAAACAGTTCATACAAATCAGAAGCCTTACGCGGTTTACATACATACGGCTCATTTGCCACCAAAGCGTCCATCACGCCGTCGTTTATCTTATAACCGTCAAACGGGCCATGTGCGCCGGATTTACGCAAGATACGTTTTTTCTCCAATTCGTCAATCTCCTTCTGATAGCACAATATCTTCAGATTTTTACATTTAAGTTCACTTGCGATATCGGCAAGAGTTATGCACGGATCATTGCTGAAATTAATATAAAGAGCCATTAGCACAGTCTGCATACTGTTTAGTTTCTGACGTTCGGCAACATATTGAATATACCTTTGTGCTCTTTTTATTGACGCCGCACTTAACGACTCACCTGCAACAATCTCCAATATTCTTTCAAGACAATTCATCATTGTCATATCTTTCTTTGGTATCGGCTTCAAGCGGGTTGCCTTACCCTTGCTCTTTGATGCTAATTCGGTTTCTGAATTGTATGTATGTCTCATTTTCTCAATATTTTTTGTTTGTAAATAGTACCTGTATGTTTTTGCTGAAGAAGACACGAGAACATATCTTGACGAGAAAAGATATGTAGATATAACGCCTTCGCACCGATGTATGCGAAAACGTTATATCTTAATTTAATCTTTATACGGGATCACTCTGAACACCGAGCAATAAGTGTTCGCTGTCTTCTGCGTCGCCGTAGACATTACCTTCCGTGTCTATATAGAATGTCTTTCCGTCACGGATAAATTTAATCGGCTCGTCTATGTCGTCATGCTTTATGTCATCATATTCAGGACTTACATATACATCATTCTCAAAAGCATAAAGTCCTTTCTTACCATCTTTTCTAAACACAGCAAACTGATCTTCAAGTATCTGAATGTCATCATGCTCAACAGGGGCCACAATCCGTCCGTCGGAATTTATCACACCCCAATAGTCGTCAGCCATTACAATAAAGCAGCCATAATATATCAACGGCGCAATCTCATGATACTCGCATGGAGCAAGCATTTCTCCGGAGCCGTCTGATTTTACCATTCCGAAGTTGCCATGATTAATAACAATATAAGGCATGTTTTTCACGAAATAGCAATATGTGAATGCTATTTTGTCAAACTTAGCCGGAACAAGAATTTCTCCCAATACATTTTTTACTCCTGCCTTACCATCCTCATAAAAGATAACATCTGACCAGTCGAAACCGTTTTTGTATTTTTCTGCTTCAGCCAGTGTTTCGTCTCTCAATTTCTCGTCTGTCAGTTTATCAGCCTTAGCCATCATGTTGTTATACACGCTCAGATTCTCCGATGTTGCTTTAATATTTTTCATAACTTTTTGTTTTTATAGTTAATAATAATTTATAATCAATTTGTTTATTCTTTGTGTATGCCATTCTGTCATAACCTGATGATTACAACATCATGCTTTCCGTTTTGAGAATAGTCTGGAAAAGAAAGATTCTTTCTGAATCATTTCCATGTTTGAGGTATCAGTATACTTATCTATATTCAGTCCATAAACAACATTCATGTATTTTGCAATAGTCCTGAATTCCTTACCATGACTCCACGTCGGGTTTACATTATTATAGTATAAGAAATAATGTATCATCTCGTGGGTCATTAGCGTCCGTAGTTGAGCATCTGTATATTTATACCTGTCGCTTATCATGATACAGGCAGATAGAATTACGTCATTATAATAGTCACATGTAAAAGAACCTACAGGATCTTTCTTATGCATAAAATCCAGCTGAGGACACGGCAAAGTTCCACCGAAGAATCTGAAATTACATTCATCATACATGTCATACAGGTCAGGCAATGTCAGCACCTTTGCTGTTGCAGCCTTTGTATTTGTAGTTTTTTGTCTATGTTTCATTGGCAATGCTTTTTAAGTTAAACATATTTATGTCAAAATAGGGGTGTTTCAAGTTTCAGTTTTTATTGTCGGATCTTTGTTGGCACCATTTTCATCACCAGCAAAAAGTAAGCCAATAGTTTCTCATACTTGATTTTTGTGCTACTACAGACAACGTCCCTTAGAAATTATCTGCTTTTTCATTCTTTAATGCATATCCTGAGGTCAAAATGTCATCTGGTTTCCTATAGCATCCTATCGAAACATTTTCTCGCTTATTTTGTAAATATTGTTCCGCCATATCTTACTCGTTTTGTTTTCATATTGCAAATTATACGGCAGTTATTTTTACTATCCAAAATAGGCTTAATAAATTTAACAACATTTTAAGATTTCTCAGCCAAATTAAAATATGTTTACCATTTTCCAACTTATTATATGGAATATCTGTCATATATCATTTTTCTCGTTTTTCATGCAAATAACCGTATATCAACAATAAAATATTTGCATATAATTTATTCTTTAAGCACCAATAAATGCTTAAATAACTGCCCTTCCTTATTCAGCAACCTGTCTGACATACTGAACCAGTAGCACCCACTTTACCAGTTGGCGGACAAAATAGATTGTGAGAAATTTGAAACAGGTTTTCAACCTTTGTATTGTCAGTCCAACGACCGTCCCGGCAAGCCAATCCGTTTAATGTGTGGTATGCTAATTCTGAAGCACCTTCGTAATCTGTCAGATGAGTCTTTGGTAGAACAATGGTGTGAAAACGCTTATTATCAGTATTTTTGTAGGATGCAGGAGTTCACTCTGTCTGTCCCATGTACCTCTTCAGAACAGGTTCATTTCCGCAAGCGTATCGGTGAAGTGGAATTGAACTTAACTTTCGGAAGCATCCGTGTGAATAACGAGAATGATGAAGACCTGCATCATGATACGGCCTTTATTGATTCTATGGTTCATGAAAAGGATGTCACTTACCCCATGGATGCAAAGTTGCATAGGAAGATAATAAAAAAGGTTCTCATCATACGTTCTGTCACAGGCATTATTCTTGGCGCCATGTCCTTCCGCAATGAATATGACGGTCACAGCATCGGGACTTCCACGGAACAGGTAGAACGGTTAACCGGGCAAAAAATCAAAGTGCTGGCAGGTGACAGGGGATACTGAGGCTAGAAGGAAATTAACGGGACGAAGATTATAATTCCCGATGTTTCCAAGAAATCAGACAGCCGTTATCAGAAACATAAAAAATAAACTCTTCTGCAAGCGTGCAGGTATAGAACCGACAATAGATCACTTGAAGTCAGATTACCGATTAGGCCGCAACTTTTATAAGGGTGTGACGGACGATACTATGAACGTGCTTCTGGCGTCAGCGGTCTATAACTTCAAAAGAGCCATGAAAGCTATTTGGTGCATGCTTCAAAAAATATGCGAGATACTGTGTCAGAACAATATCTCGCAAAAATGGGCTTTTTAAGGGATGACTAATTATTGAAGCCATCCCGCTTTCCGCTTAATAAAGAGAATCTTATGCCACCAATAATATAGGCGCATTAATCCCAAATACTGCTTGCGTTGTTTTTTTCAAAACCGGGAAAAGGATTATCATCTGAACCAACACCTGCATAATCATCATCAAAATCAGGGTTGCTAGACGGATTTGATCCGGCTAATATACTTATACTACCTTTAATGTCTACAACCTCAATTGTAGGTTTAATATATTTCAATTTATTCATATTTAATTACATTTTATTATTTAACCAATACTTTAATTCCTCCTACGATATAAACACCTGCCGGCATGCTTATCTTTGTTGTACCTTGACTGACATTATATGAGTATGAACGTCCGTCAACTGTAGATATGTTTATCTTGCGCGGGGAGTCTGATTCGACAACAATTAATCCTTTGTCAGAATTTACCTTATAACCATCATTTTTACCATCAGCGACGCCGGCAATTACGGTAGTCTCATCCTTCATCACGTCACCTTTTAAAGAAAAAGACTTAAACATGGTTGAAACAATGTCTTTGGGTTCAAAGTATGCTTCAAACTGACGAAGTGTTACAAGATTGGCATCTTCTGTACTTGCTGTGTCCCACTTATAAAATGAACTTCCGTCACGATTCATGACATAATATATAGATGGAAGTTCTAAAGCATAGGGATATGGCGTCATGTCAACATTCAATCCTCCATTATTATAATTAGGAGTAGCAAAATCTCCTTTATCCACCAATTTTTCTCCATTAACCAATGTAGGTCCAACAAAAGTCAGAGGAATACCAATAAGACTGTTCTTACCTTCATCCGGTACGGAAATTATGTAACTATGACCAGCCTCAATTGATTCCACATTTGAAGAGAATGTAAGCTGTTGAGCATTGTCTGTCATCTCACCCAACCAGAAATCACCAGTTTTTGTTGATGTAGCCCATGACATCTGGCGTCCGTTTGCATTCTCAATACGAAGTACATTAAACGGTAGAGCCAACGTTTCCCAACCATATCCAGAAGTTCCTGCAGAATTTTTTATCACCCTATCAAAAGTTCTAGTATATGTAACCTTAATATTCTCAAATGTCATATTCTCCAGATTGCTAACAGTAATGCCATGTTGGAAGTTTAACACACCACCTGCAGTTGAGTACGCACGAGGTCCGTCGTTTCCATCATAACTATCATTTGCCAGCTTCAAAGTACCATTACCTTGTATCGATACAGTATGACCATTATCAATGAGGAAAGACTCGAACTTAGAATAGTATAGACCGGCCATCTCATTATTGTTCTTAAGCACAATATCCATATCAACAGTACCAGTCTGTATTGAACCGATACGTGCATTATCAAGAGTTATTATAGCCTTTGCCTTAGGCAAATTGGTTGCATAGCCACTGCGCAGTCCAAAATAGAAATTGTCAAGATCAAGTTTATCATCACCGTCACTATTTGTCCAACCTCCTATCAACGTTACTTCCATTCCATCATAGATATATGGATAAAAATAGTTCTGTCCTTTTTTTGCCCTTTCTTCAACAGCTTCTGTAACATTGAGGTATATATCCATTTTAACATTAACATCATTAATGCCTCTTGTTTTCAGTTCATTAAGTTTCTGAGTCAGATTGAATGTATAATTTGCATTATTTGCTGTCCCATATACATATTCTTCTTTATTTTGTCCGTTTTCTGCATATGATACCAAAGCACGCAATTTCCACATCGTATATGATACTGGAGAAGAAATGGTTGGTAATACTTCGTATGTATCACTAGACCAGATTGCCGATCCAGGCTTTTTTCCTCCTTCACGGAATGTAACAAAACTAGTACGCATCAGCTGCACCTTCATTTGGCCTTCAGCCTCTTTCCCCATCTCTTTACACGTCCCTTGTGAACTTCCGTCATGCCAACGATTGTACCATTCATTGATTGAATAAATTGTACCAGGCAACTTATTGGCATTATCTGAGCCAACATAGAGATCTTTAGCTCCATAAGGCACATGTAAAGTAGAATTATCACTTATATTCTTAAATACGCACCAATTAATATAATATGGTACCGGATTATAGACATAAACATCGTGCAAACTTCTACAACTGAAAAATGCATTGTAGTTTATATTACTAACATTTTTCGGAATATGTACTTCTTCCAACTTTGAACAATACATAAAAGCATTAGCACCTATAATAGTACAACTGTTTGGCAGATATACTGTTTTTAGTGCAAGTGTATATCCATCGCTATTATAAATTTCTTTATAGAAAGCCGCTTCTGGAACCGCATTTGCAGGGTGACTTCCGCTCGCCACAATATTGACTTCAGATAAATTAAGTGTTTCAAGCATGGGCATGTTGTCTCGAATATAATAGAAATCATCCGCATTCATGTCTCCTATTACAGTAAGCTCTCCGATGTTACATGGATTAACATTTTTGTTATTTATAACATCAGACAAATACCCTGCCTTTCCTGTTAAATCTACGTTTACATTTTCAAGCTTTGTTTTGTCTATAATCTGCGCTTGAATGGTCATTGTTTCAGTAGGAGTAATATAGAATGCTCCATCAAAAAGATTAGCGAAATTCTTGCTGGCAAAATAGTCTTTCATAAGATACTTCTTACCATTAACAGTAAGTATTACTTCATTGTCTGAAACAGCAGACGATGTACGTTTAGCAAAGAACAGGAATGGGGTGCCATATGCGAGTTCAAGTTCCTGTCCATTGATACTCTCATATGTGAGGCTTGTACTCGTAATGACACGCTGCAGCAAATCAACGCCACCTGTTTGAGCAACTTCAAACTTAACTTTTACGACACCTGCACTAACTGCCGGTATAGATGTAATAAGATCACTGCTCTCACCTGCAAGTGCTTCGACGAGCCTGATGTTTAAGGCACGTTCACCTGTATTTAAATTATCTGCTGTTGCCAAACGTAAAGAATAATTACTCAAGTCGACATCTGACGATGCTGTAAACTTTACTCCCGAAATAAGCAATGAATTTAATATTCTGCGATATGAAAATCCATCAGCACTGTTATACTGCTTTGCTATTTCTAATGTGTTATCTGGCTGTGTAATTATAATTTTTCCACTATCGTCTGTACGTACTAATACTGGAAAAATGTAACCAGAAAACGGCTTACCATCCAAATCCCAATTCTGTAGAGCTGAAGCCGTTACATCAAAAGGCTGTCCTGAAACAATATTATTTACAGACATCGACAAACCACGAGAGCCTTCATTAGACACTAGTTTGAGTGATGATACATCTGCACGAGCTTGCTCTTCCGTACGAATGCCACATACCATTTCAGGAGTATCACCATAAGTTTTATTTCCTATTGTTACACTGAAAATGTCATCAACCCATTGAGAATTGTCCGCTATATCAGCGCCTTGTCCACCATTAATATGAAACTTATAACCATATTTTGTATTTACGTCCCTTTTAATACCGTCAATTACAAATGCATGCCTTATAGTTCCTACGCTAAAATCAGATTCTGATTCTGAAGTATAGGTAGCAGCAGGCTCAGTCCCGGCACTATATATTACAGGCATTCCATTATTTATGTTACGTACTATCAGAGCCACCCATTCTTCATCTGTCATCCCACTACTGGCTTTAAGGTAATACTTAACACTGTTTCTGTCAAACTCAAAAGAATTAACCAATTGAACAGCAACTTCAGATAATGCTGCTGAACTTTCATTCTCCCCATATTGTGTATTTATGCTTTGTGCCGCATCATACATAAGTTGGGCAAGGCCATTGTCACCCGTAACTGTATTATAATCATATTTTGTTGGTGACTTATGGTAATCCATTATAATGGTCATAGCCGTTGCCATGCATCCCATCGGATAATCATTTTTGGTTATAGACTTGTAAACATAATTGTAGTCACCCTTCTGCTGGATGGCTGTATTAGTCGGAAAATACAGCTGTTGAGCTGAAACAGCCCACACCGATGCAAGAAGAATAGCGATTGAAGCTAAAAATCTTTTCATTAAAATCAAAAATTAAAAAATAAACAATCTTTTTATACTAAAAAATATTATCCTTAAACGCACATTTATTAATGTGTTACTCAAATTTTATTGCAAATATATAACATTACGATTTAAATATAGGCTTAGATTACATTTTGTTAACTTAAAAAGACAAAATATAATGATTAAACTTAATTCCACATTTAACTCTGTCAATATTTCAATGTATTAACTAACATAGTGATTTAGTGAAGAATGGTTACCGAATGCATGACTTTATCAGTCTTACTATTGGCGGTAGGAAGATGGCGTACTAAATAAGTTGTCAATCTCCTCCAATAAAAAGTATGTCAAGTACACTGCTATTGACTAAAATTAGTGTCCCGGTAACGAATAAAAAACGGGCCACTTTCGGTTAAAAAGTGGCCCACTTACGATGCGTAAACGATAGGTTAATGATTTAAAAGCTAAACACTGTTATTTGCTTACATATTTGTTTATAAAAACATTTTTTCTGCTTATTTTTTAACCATAAACACATGTTTTCCTTTCAATTTTCAGCACTTAAAATCTGATATGCCAAAGACTGTGCTGACATTATACGCCTAAAGCAGCAAAACAGACATATAACATTTTACATTTTTATCAAAGCTACGACAATCAACCTTCCCTACCCTCTCTGTTTCTGCTTGAACAACTGAAGAGGTTTGCCGTAGTTGAGCATGCGCCAGATCCACTCTAAGGGGCCGAAAAGGCAGTAATGGAGCCACAGACGGCTTAGCAACATCTGAAGGACAAATACGGCAAGGGCTATAATCTCTGTAAGTGAAAGGCCCACGCCGGCACCAAGACCGAAGCCTATGCCGTAGAAAAGGAACATGCCTGCTATAGACTGACAGATGTAATTGGTCAAAGCCATGCGGCCGGGAGCGGCAAGGGCGCGCCATACCGCAGAACGGCTGCTGCGGAGATAAAGCAGGCAGAGGGACGACATATAGGCGAAGCCTAGCGGATAGACGCTGACGGCGTAAAGCAATGAGTGGGCAGCGTTGCCTAAAGGATGACCGCCAACGGCGCTCCATGCATAGACTACAGACAAAGGAAGACCGACACTGAAGCCTATAACCGACACGCGGCGCAGCAAATGCCTGTGGGCTGAAAGGTCGGCATATATCTTCTGACGCCCGATGTAATAGCCTATCAGAAACAGGCCAAGGACCTTAAAATAGCGGTTGCCGTCGACAAACTCCTGCACTCTCACCAACGCTCCCTGAATAAGAAACTGAAACACCTGAGCATAACTGTCAGCATCGCGCAGCCAATAGCCGAAGTTTTCTTCTGTTATGCCGTACTTGCGGCAGTAATGCCATTGAGCCTCAACGGCAGGAGCCGAAAGACTGACGCCGAAGATCTGTGTCAGTGTGTCGACAGCCACGGGCAGCAAAAGGAAGAAGGCTGCCCACGAAAGCATCTTCCGGTTGCTCACATTTCTGAACAACGGCAGCACCATGCCCATAAGGGCATAAAGCATAAGGATGTCGCCGCTCCAGATGAACATAAGATGCAGGAATCCTATAGCAAGCAACACGGCCATGCGTCTGTAGAACAGTCTGAAAGCCCCGTTGCCTTTCTGTTCGGCATGACTTATTATTATCGAGAAGCCCATGCCGAAGAGCAGCGAGAACAGGGTGTAGAACTTGCCGTCGATGAACACATACTGCAAGAATCGCACTATCCTGTCCACACCGGCTGAAGGCATTGACGCGGCAACGTCGGCCGGCTGAAACGTATAGAGCGAAAATTCGGGATAGTTGGCAAGGCAGATGCCAAGCAAGGCAAAGCCTCTAAGTGCGTCGAGAATGACATAGCGTTCCGACGGCTTTACTGGGGAATAGTTGGTTTTGGACATGGATATATTTTTTAGGAGTTAAGGAGTTATGAAGTTAAGGAGAAGTTCCTTGAGCATAGCGAAAAAAGACGTATGCCTTGAGGGGTATTGTCATTTGGAGTTAAAGTAGTTAAAGGAGTTATCGCCAACAAGTTGGCTAGGAGTTAAAGCCATATGCTTTGTGGATCTTTATCCAAAGATAGGCACAAGACATTTGGATTTTTCACTCTTCACTTTTCACTGTTCACTTTCGTATGGCGCTGTTTAATTTTTACTTTTTAATTTTTAACTGCGCTTGCGCTCCCCGTCTGCTCTTCACATTCACAAGGCAAATCATAATTAGCTAACGCTGAACTTTGTTTCTCCATTCTCAACTCTCCATTCTCAATTATCAATTTACTTCCTGTTCACCATCATCACGCTTATCAGTATCACGGCAAGACCGGCGAGCTGTATCAGCGTTACGTCCTCATGACCAAGGCCGGCACCGATGACTACAGCAACAACGGGATTGACATAAGCATGAGTGGCAACTTCGGTGGCAGGACGCACACGCAGCAACCAGATGTATGCCGTGTATGCCATCATTGAACCGAATACTATTAAGATATGCCAACGAAAGCCATGAAACGGCTGATACTGCGGAGAGCTGCAAACTGCTGAAATCGCCCGACAATCCTGCGCACAAGGCAAACACGACGCCCGCACCAAGCATCTGCCAAGCCGACGACGACAGTCCGCCGTCATCATTGCCGCGGATGTGATATTTTGAATAGAGCGTGCCGCATGCCCACGATATGCATCCGCCTATAAGCAGAAGCACGCCATACTCATAATGACTGCCGCCGTGGCGCTGAATGTTGAGCTGTTCGAGATAGAGCATGGCCACACCAAGAAAGCCAAGCACGATGCCTGCCAGGGTGGAGACACTTCTGAAATTGCGACGCCACGGCGGAATATCGAGCAGCATTATCCACAAAGCCGTAGACGAAGCCATTATTGCGACAAGACTGCTGCTGACATAGCGCTGGGCAAACATGATGACGCCCTGGTCGACAAACAAAAGAATGATGCCGCACACGGCCGACTTAAAGATAAGTCCACGACGCAACAGCAGCTCGCCACGCAACCGGCATACAGCAAGCAAGGCCAGACCTGCCACGGCGAAGCGTACCGTGCCGAGCACGAACGGCGGAAAGTCGTGAAGACAAACCCCGATGAAATAATATGTGGAGCCCCATACAACGTATATGAGGAAATAAGCTGCAGCTACCGCAAGGCTGCCGGGGGGCTGTGGCATAGGCAGTTTGTTTGGTAAATAGTAATAATTGTCAGACCGAAAGCAGCGCACCAGCCCTTTGGCCGGCACGTTGCCCTATATACGTCAGCACCATAAGCAATGATGTCAGCCTCTGGTCTTTATCTCGCAGTTGGCTGGTGCCTTGATGTTCTCATCGATAGTTACCGAACCTATTGAGTCGGCCACAATAACGCCCGATGTCGGATTCTTGATGTTGGTGATAGCTCCGCGTATGTCGGCGTTGAGCGTAGAATACTCGAAGGCCCTGTCGCACTCACTGTCGAACGTGCAGTTTTCCAACACCAGGTCGTGAGCATAGCACAGCGGCTGCTCGCCTGAGATATGGCAGTTTACAAGGCGCAGGTTGCGCGAGTGCCATCCAAGATACTCGCCGTTAAGCTCTGAGTCGTAGATAGTAACGTTCTCCACCTCCCAGAAGGCGTCCTTCGTGGTTATCTTGGCGTTGTGTATCTCTACGTTTTTGACATACTGGAACACGTATTTGCTGTCGCTCTCAAAGCCGTCTATGCATATGTCGTTGCTGAACATGAAAGGATATGTGCCGCCGTGCAACTTCAGGTTCTTAACGTTGATGCGGTTGCAGCGCCAGAAAATCTCGTCGGCGTCGTTTATCTCAACGTTCTCGATGTCGATGTCGTTCATCTCGCGGAACATCTTCGGCGCGTCTATCACGGTGTTCTTCATCGTCAGATGGTCTGAATACCACAATGCAGAACGTCCGCCAACGGCAAAATAGCAGTTGTCTATCGTGAATCCGTGGACATGCCAGAACGGATAGTTACCTTCAAAGCGGCAGTTAGTGGCCACAATGTTGCTGCATTCCTTTATGGCCGACTCGCCTTCGCGTATGGTTACGTTGTTGATGTGCAGGTCGTGCGACGCGAACAACGGGCGTTCGCCGCCAAATTCGGTGTTCTCAATCAGTTTCATAATATGTAATCTTTTATAATTTATTTTTTCGTTGTCAGTAGAGCTGCGGAGCGTTTCTTGCGCGTCCGGCTTTAACAGGCTATCGTCAGCAACGATATTTCTGTTGTTTTTTCTTTTGCAAAAATACGTATAATCAGATAAAAAAGCTGTATCTAATTTACTGATTAGATGAAACAATTCACAGAAAATATGATTTGCTCAAATTAATTAACCGCCAATATAGGACTTTTCGGCACAAAATGATGACGCAAAAACATTTGGCGGAGCTACCTGATTACCTCGAAACAACAGTTTATACTTACACCTGAAAGCAGCAGAATAATAACAAAAAAGGTTGGCATCAACGGCAAAACGGCCGACGGTATCAACGGCTTTTCAGCGCAAATCTGACTCTTCAATACATCTAACCACCGCAAGATCGGCCTCAGCCCAGTCGACTGAGCGCAGCTCTTTAGCGCCGAGCCACACATAGTCTACATGCTCGGAGAGAACGAACCCGTCTGACTGCGGCTCGCAGAGATATGCGTTGAGCGTTATCGAAAAGTCGGGATAATCATGACGGGCAGCCACAATCAGGTTGCCTACAGATATGTCATAATCAAGTTCCTCGGCAAGTTCGCGCTTCAAGGCCTCCTGCGGCGTTTCGCCGGGCTCAATCTTTCCGCCCGGAAACTCGTATTTATAGCTTGTATAACTGTATTTTGTGCGGCCCTTTTTCACGCAGAAATATTTTCCGTCCTTGCGTATTACAGCTGCCACCACATTATAATGTTTAGCGTTCATATTCAGCCTTTCTCCTTTTCTTGTTTTTTATATACTGTCGCAAACGGTCATTCGCCCTGCCCTTCTGCCGCTTTGCGTCTCTCTGCCAGTTCGGCCTGCATCTTCTCGTTGAAACGCTTTGTTATGGGATAAAACACTACCGACGCCAAAGCTATGCCGAACACCACTGCCGGCACTATGCTCGACACGAGGCGTATGCCCTCAACAGCCCCGCTGCTCTGCATGGCTGTGCCGCCCGACACGTAGCCGAATGCCGACAGCAGTATGCCCGACAAGGCTCCGCCGAAGCCGAGCCCCATCTTCAGTGCAAACATTATGCCCGAGAAGCAGAAGCCTGTTGCGCGCCGGCGGTTGAGATATTCCATATAGTCGGCCACATCTGCCACCATTGCCCACATAAGAGGTATCGTCGGGGCATAGGCCAGACTCTTCAATACACACAGCAGATAAACAAGCACAACATCGTCGGGCGAAGGCAGATAGAACAGAGCCTGAAACAATACGGTGAGCGACAGGCACACTATATATACGGTCTTCTTGCCCAACTTGCCGGCAAGCCATCCCGAAAGGAACACCACGCCTACAAACTGCATTATGGCGTTGAGTATGTTAAACAGCGAGAAGCCTGCCGAATAAGCCTCACGCTCCGTATCGGCAAGTCCGAAGTTATGCAGAAACTCATAGAGCGAGCGCTGGTCGAGATAGCTCTGAAAATAAAAGTTCATCGACGAGCCGAACATCGCCAGTGAGGTATATACGGCAAGACACAGCACAAACATTACGCGCCACGACACGTTGCCGAAGGTTTCCTTTACGTCTTCCTTAACGCTAGCCTTCTGTTGCGGCGGCTGGGCTATGCGCTCTCTGGTGGTGAAGAATGTTATGAGCAGACAGATAAAGGCGATGAAGGCAAACAGCAGAATGGTGCGGCTCCATCCGCGACTCGCATCCGACCCGCCAAGGCGGTCAATCAGCGGCAGCGTAAAGCCCTGCACGGCAAACTGAGCTATGGTGCTTGCCACAAACCTCACCGTGTTGATGCTTGTGCGCTCCTTTATGTTGGCCGTCATCACTCCGCCGAGCGAGGCGTAAGGCGTGTTGTTGAACGAATACATCATCAGCAGGAGCACATACGACACGGCGGCATAAACGGCCAGCAACGTCTTGTCCTGTATGTCAGGCCTGTGGAAGGCAAGGATGTAGAACAGGCAGAACGGCAGGGCCGATGCCAGTATCCACGGACGATATTTGCCCCAGCGCGTGCTGGTGCGGTCAGTCAGTATGCCCACTATCGGGTCGGCAAATGCACTCACCATAGGCGCCACAAGCAGCACCGAGCCGGCAATGGCTCCGTTGAGTCCGAACACGTCGGTGTAGAACTTCAGCTGATATATCATTATCATCTGAAACACCAGATTGGCAGCCAGGTCGCCCAATGAATAGCCTACCTTCTCGCCGAAAGAAATCTTACCGTTATATGAATTATCTGCTGACATTGTTCTTATCTAGCTTTTCGTTTACATGGCGTATGCCTCTGCCAGGCTCATGCCCATTGCTACGGCTCATAACCATGAGGCCTGCACAACGCCCCTCTCAGGGGCATGTTCTTAGCAGGAACAAAAGTAATAAAAATTCCTGACAGGAATAACAAAACAGCGAAATAATGCAATATTAGCTTATATGTAAATCTCCGCTTTACTCAATTATATTAATGCCGACAGCATCCCTAGTGCCTACATATTTATATAGGCCACAGGATTTTGTTTGCGATAAAACAGTTTTCCTACATTCTGGCCTAAATAAGGTGAATCTGTAAGTTCTTCTCCGTCAAATTCCCAACGGCCTACATACATCTTACAGTCTGTAATATACCAACGCAATGGTTTGTATACACCAATAATCTGTCCGTCACTGACAGCAAGTACATAGTCAGCTTCCTTAACACGCCGACCATTCACACGCCAATATTTTTTTGCACATTCATATATGCTGTCTCTTTCTTTGTTTCGGTAAGTCTTGGTTATATTAAAACAAACTACCCTTTCTTTTATCTTACTGATAAAGTCTTCATTTATAATCTTTTCCATTTCATCTGAATGTTTAATCTTGATTGTCTACCAATCCGCAAGCTGTCGTTTACCGTCAGCAATTCAAATTCCGTCCGTATATCTTTATCCTCTTCATTCGTCCATTTTCAGTGCCACGTTCAAAATTCTGTCGTAACCATTCATATAGTCTGTGGCATAAACTGGAATTGTGATGTCGGGCTTAATGCCTTTTGCGTGATGCTGTTCTCCGTCCATGCAACGCATTAGCATCCCTGTCATTGAGAAAGGAAACAGGGGATATCAAACAGCCAAACAGAAATATAATGTTTCCGCCAAAAACTTTTTATGAAATTCTTCTGAATCTATTAATTAAGGCAACCAATATCAGCAGGCAGAATATGGCGATAATGATGAATCTGGTCTGATTTATTATGTCGGCATAGAAACTGCTGCCGGGGCTTATATAATCTATGACGCATGATGCAGAATTGTTTACCAGGTGCATGCCGAAGCACACCATGACGTTGCGAGTTTTATAATAAACCCAGCCTAAAAGTATTCCGCTTATGAACGTGCCGATAATCAGGCTTGGATAGAAATGCAGTATTGAGAACATAAAGGCGGAAATCAGAATACCTATCCACGGATTTGTCTTCCATTGGAGCAGTTTTTCCTCTATACCTCCGCGAAACACTATCTCTTCTGCCAGCGGAGCCAATATGCTGATGCCTATTATACTTGCAAAAGAGAGCTGTCCGTCAGCTGCAACGGCTTCGCTATAGTCGTTAAGGTTTAGGGCCGAGACAAAAAGGTTGAGCGGCAATATTGAGACCAACATCATCAGCATTGCCATCAGATAGACTGATGCCGAAGAGTTATCTGAGCCATGCTGACCGAAAGACGGCAGCTTCACATATTTTCTCTTTATAAAGAGTGCGGCGATAAACAGATTGCTCAGAATCAGCGTGGCGCTGTCCATACTGCCCAACTGCATGACATCCTCTATCGGCATGTTGTTGTTGAGTACGTAATTCTCAAAAATCCAGCCGGCTACATAAACAATGGCCGGTACAAGTATCAATACGCCAAGAATGTATAACGCGTAATATGTTATGGCGACAAATGGTTTTGGCATTGTTTCCATCATAATTTATAAGTTTTTATAAGTTCTCCATATTTTATTTAAGGCATCGGCCTGAGTATGTTACGATTGTTGCCATCCGACATCATGTCTGCAAATATATAAAATTATTCGTATTACCGCCCGTTAATCTGAAAAAATATATAGGTCATAGAGAAAAACAATACCTTTTCCGACAGCAGATTAATTCTTATTTTTTTGCGTTTATCTTCTTATTTCATAATTTATATGTATCTTTGCCGCCGGATATGACACAACGCTCACGAACGCTGACAAGAGCATGCGCTGCCATGCTGCTTACCGTGTTTATGGCTTATTATGCCATAATCTCGGTGTATGCCCACGTGCATGTGGTCAACGGCGTGATGGTGGTTCACTCACATCCCTTTAAAGACAAGCACAGCCACCCTACGGGGCAGACGCTCGTGCTGCATCACCTCACACATTTTAATTCGCTCGAAGCCGGACCTGCAGCCGGGATTGAGGCGCCCGACGTGAAGCTTATTCACACAAGCTACAGCGAATATGCAGTGGCACACGCCACGCCCGACTACAATTCGGGCATATATCTGCGCGCGCCTCCCGTTTCTTCATTTTCATAAATCATTTTATCCCGAAATCGGCCGTTGGCATTAGGTTGGATTTTTGTTTTGCATTGGGCTGACTGACGTATTACTTTTTACCGGCATGGTGAACTATGCCTGCGAAAAAACAGACTGCATGACGGCAACAAGAAAGCAAAATACGGCCGGTAAGGTTATATCCTATGGCATTAATAACCTCCAAACGGCCCGATGACCGATCAGGGTTTATCTCAACATTATTATTTATGCTGTGACGACGCAGGCATGCCGTGCCGTCATGGCCGGATATTACGCATTTTTTAAGAAATAAATGAAGAAACTAATATTACTTTTTCTGGCGGGCCTGCTGTGCCCGCTGGCAGGGATGGCCCATCCCGTTGAACCAAGTACGGTGAAAGAGGGCAACATCATAACAGGACACGTCATTGAGAAAGGAACAGAAGAAAACCTGGCCTACGCCACGGTGCTTATTGTGGAAAACGGCATGGGCACCGTTACGGGCGACGACGGCCACTTCCGCCTGAAGGATGTGCCGGCAGGCAAATACACGCTGAAAGTGCAGCTCATGGGCTATGCCTCGCAGACCAAGACCGTTGTGGTGAGCAACGAATATACCGTAGACCTACACTTCGTGATGGAGAAAGAGGACATCATGATGGACGAGGTGGTGGTGTCGGCCAACAGAAACGAGACCAACAGGAGGGTGGCTCCGGTGGTGGTGAACGTGATGAACAGCAAGCTGTTTGAGACGGTCAACTCTACCGACCTTGCCAAGTCGCTCAGCTACCAGTCGGGACTGCGCGTGGAGAACAACTGCCAGAACTGCGGCTTTCCGCAGGTTAGGATCAACGGTCTTGAGGGTCCTTACTCCCAGCTGCTCATCAACAGTCGCCCCGTGATGAGTGCGCTGTCGGGCGTGTATGGTCTCGAACAGATACCCGTAAGCATGATTGAGCGCGTAGAGGTGGTGCGCGGCGGAGGCTCGGCGCTGTTTGGCGCCAACGCCGTGGGCGGCACCATCAACATAATAACCAAGGACCCTATAGACAACTCGTTCCAAGTCAACTCAACGATGTCGAACCTCGGCGGCAAGACATGGGAGCAGTATTTCGGCGCCAACGCCTCGCTCGTGTCGAAGGACCGCACCTACGGCGTGGCATTCTATCAGGCTTACAGAAACCGCAACCCTTATGACGCCGACGGCGACGGCTTCTCGGAGCTGGGCAAGCTCAACATGAACACCTTCGGACTGAGGGGATATTACCGCCCCACGCAGTTCAGCCGCCTGAGCATCGAGTATCACACCACCAACGAATTCCGCCGCGGAGGCAACAAGTTTGACCTGCAGCCGCACGAAACCGACATAACCGAGCAAACACGCCACGTGATAAACAGCGGCGGACTGACCTACGACATATTCATGAACGAATACAAGCACAAGCTGTCGCTGTATGGCTCGGTGCAGCATACCGACCGCAACAGCTACTACGGCGCGGGCATGGACGCCAACGCATACGGCACCACTGACGACCTTACGGCCGTGGGCGGAGCCATGTACTCTGGCAACTTCGACCGCCTGCTGTTCTCGCCTGCCACGCTGACGGGAGGCTTTGAATATCAGTTTAACGGACTTCACGACGTCATGACTGGCTACGGCCGCGACCTGAAACAGTATGTGAGGATTGCCGGGGCGTACCTGCAGAACGAATGGAAGATGAGATATCTGACGCTGCTTGCCGGATTCAGGCTCGACAAGCACAACCTTGTGGACAACGTGATATTCAGTCCGCGCGTCAACCTGCTGTGGAAACCCACCGACAGGCTGCAGGGCCGACTCACATGGTCTACCGGATTCAGGGCGCCGCAGGCTTACGACGAAGACCTGCACGTGGCTGCCGTGGGCGGCGAGGCGATGATGATAAAGCTGGCAGACGGACTGAAGCCCGAACGCTCAAACAGCTTCAGCGGCTCGGTCGACTGGGCTTTCAATCTGGGACACTTCAGCTCTAACCTCCTCATAGAGGGCTTCTATACCATGCTCAACGACGTGTTCTATCTCGAAGAGACAGGATTCGACGAGACCACGGGCACCAAAATACAGGAACGCCGCAACGGCCACGGGGCAAGAGTCTACGGAGCCAACATCGACTATAAGATAGCTCACGGCAAGGAGGCGCAGCTGCAGCTGGGCTTCACCGTGCAGCAGAGCCGCTACACCGAGGCGCTGGCATGGAGCAGCGACCCCGACGTGGCGCCTACAAAGCGCATGACGCGCACGCCCGACTGCTACGGCTACTTCACCTTCACGTCGGCTCCGCTCAAAAACTTCGACTTCTCTGTGTCGGGTGTCTACACGGGCAGCATGCTCGTGCCCCACTTCGCGGGATACATAGAGAAAGACAGAATGGAGAAGACGCCCGACTTCATGGACCTGAACCTGAAGCTCAACTACACCTTCGTGTTGAACGACCATCTGAAACTGCAGTTCAACGGCGGCGTTAACAACATATTCAACGCCTTTCAGAAGGACCTTGACAAGGGTGCCGACCGCGACTCAAAATATTTCTATGGCCCAACTCAGCCGCGCACGCTGTTCATAGGCGTCAAGATATTCAACTGACACTGACGGCTGCAATTATCGGCCGCAACCATGCCCTGCCCCGCTACACACAGCATCTGCCGCAACAGTCATGCGGCAATGGTGCGCGTGCAGCGGGGCATTTCGTCTGCACAAGCCAGACTGATGACAGCGAAACGGAACAGAAACTCCAGCTCCACAAAAGAAAAGTCTTTACATTTTTCATGTACAGAGTTTTCTTTAAAATAGAAAACGGACTTATAACGGATGTTAAAGAAACAGACCGTCAAGCCTTCAGGATTTAACTTTGATTTACAATTAGCACTGTCTGACCCCCCATACCAATGGTTTTAATGCCCTTAATCAGGCTTTTTAGAGACACAAGTCTATGACTTACGAGGCAAAAACCTATTGTTTTTCACCCGTAAGTGGCCGAGTTATATTTTTTAACATTCACTCCCCGACGTCTCTATCGGCATAAATCACACAATATCAACCACTTAACAAAATAATAAAATTTCAGCATTTTTCCGTCCGAAAACCGTGTCTGCGCTGACGGAGGCCATTCTGAGAGCGTCAAAATCAAAAAGTTTTCTGTCTGACCTGTCATCAATATGCAGCCTGCGACTGATGCTGAATGCCAACATGCCATGGGCACGACCGCAGCCATAAGCCGGAATGACATGAGGCAGACGGAGCCGTGGGGCCGCTGCAGAACAGGCAAACAGAACCGGCGCGACAGGACTGAAAAGCAATAGCCACAGAATTTACGCTGCTCACCAATAATCTGACACACAGACATTTTCATCACTTAATTCTTGCACAGATGTTTTTTTGTTATTATCTTTGCAAGACAAGTTTATACGAGCTATATACGGCAGTCTGACGCCATTGGACACGGATGCCTGCATCACGGCGCCGGCTGACTATCACCTTACATTTTGTTAATCTCTAAACAACTTACAGAATCAAAAAAATTAACACCATATAAAGATGAAATCCCTGTTGCGCCTTATATTGCTGATAACGTTATTACCCGCTGTCGCCGCGGCCCAGCCCGACATGATAGTGGAGCACTACACCAAGGAGAGCGGACTGCCAAGCAACACGGTGTACTGCGCGCAGAAAGACGGCGACGGCTTTGTGTGGTTCGGCACATGGCACGGCCTGTGCTCGTTCGACGGCACTACGTTCACGCCCTTCATAACACGCACCAACCACAGGTCGGACATGCCGCCGCGCAAGGTGCGCAACATCATAGGCGACAAGAACGGATATCTGTGGATACGCAACACGGACAACCATCTGTATATGTTCAACAAGTATGACGAAACCTACCACGACATATACAACGAGCTGAAAAAGCAGGCGCGCAACGTGCAGGTGATAAAGATACAGGCCATGGACAACGGCCACATAATGCTGCTGACGCGCAACAAGGACGTGTTTGAGGCATACGTCAACGAGGAGAAGAAGATTGAGGTGAGAAAGATATTCGACTCGCGGCGCCACATCGACCATGCCACAATGAAACTGAAGACCAACATCCTGGGCGAAAACAGCCGCTATGTCTACTGGATAAGCAGGAGTCTGGTGCTCAACATCGTTACGAAGAAAAACAGCGCCCCGCTGCTGGGCAGGATAAAGGACAGAGACATAACATGCTTCAAGAAAAAGAAGCAGTATCTGTGCATCGGAACTGCACGCGGCATCCTGTATATCATCAACACCGCCAACGGTCACACCGACCAATATGCCTTCAGGGGGATGCAGTCGGCCGTGTCGAGCATAAACATCATCGACGGCAAGGTGTACTTCACCACGAAAGACGGGCTCTACTCCTTTGCCAGAGGCTCGGCACCGAGGCTCATAACATCGCAGGCATCGGGCATCACGCAGTCGTTCACCGACAAATATAACAAGCTGTGGCTGTGCTCCGGCAGGGGCCTGCTTATATGCCACGACCCCAAGACAGCCACGTCGCAGACTTTCACCATGCCCACAGACAGCCTGTTTGCCGAGATGAAGTTCAGAGACACTGGTGCCAACGGCCTGTTCATACTGATGCGCAACGGCGAGGTGTGGCGCTACAACCATCAGACAAGGATGGTGCAGAACATCAACAGGCAGAAAGACTTCAGCAACTACACATCGGAGCCTCACTTCTTTGACATCGACATCGACGCAAACGGCATCCTGTGGCTGTCGTCCACCAGCAGCGGTGTCTACACGGTGTGCTTCCCGCGATACAACTTCAGGTTTATGTTCCCGCAGATGCTCATAACCGACAACGACAGCGACAACAACGGCATACGCGCCGTATATCAGGCACGCAACGGCGACCTCTGGATAGGCACGCGCAAGGGCGAGCTGTTCTGCATGGACCTGAAGACCAGGAACATAAAGCGAAAGTTCGGCAACAACGAGATAGGCCCAGTCTACCACATAATGGAAGACAAGAAGGGCAACTACTGGTTCTCTACCAAGGGCGCCGGACTGATAAAGGCCACACCCGACGCCATGGCGCCGCAGGGACTGCGCATAACACGGTATACCAACAAGCGGGGCGACCGCAACTCGCTGAGCAGCAACCGCGTGTATTACACCTATCAGGACAGCCGCGGGCGCATATGGGTGTGCACCTTCTACGGCGGACTGAACCTCATAGAGGAACGCGGCGGCAGAATAATATTCAGAAACAAGCGCAACGGGTTCAGGCAGTATCCGCGCTACGAGCTATACACCGACGTGCGCTCCATAACCGAAGACCGCAACGGACGCATGTGGGTGGGCACAACGGACGGACTGATGTCGTTCGACGGAAAATTCAGCAAGCCGTCTGACATAAAGTTTGAGACCTACCGCGAAAGCCACAAGTCGGGAATAACCGACAACGACATCTTCACGATGTATAAAGACCACAAGGGATATATCTGGATGGGCATATTCGGCAGCGGCCTCAACAAGATAGAATATTACGACGAGAAGAACCGCCAGCCTGTGCTGAAGACATACATGATAAACGAGAAGCAGGGCGGCGACGTAATATCGTCTATCGTCGAAGACAAGAGCCACTGCCTGTGGATATGCACCGAGAACGGACTGGCAAGCATGAAGCAGGGCTCGTCTTACCTGAAGAGCTACGACAGGTTTGCGGGCTTCCCCGAGGTGAACATCGAGGACAACACGTCGATATGCCTGCACAACGGCACCATACTGATAGGCAGCCGCCAGGGCCTGCTGTCGTTCGATCCTGAGGCAGTAAGAAACGACAACGACGCCCGATACCCCACCTTCATAACCAACTTCAAGGTGGTCAACCGCGAGCTGTGGGACTTCAACCCGCCGATATTCGAAGGCTCGCTGAAGTATGCCGACAAGATTGTGCTCGACCACGACCAGTCGACATTCACCATTGAGTTCTCTGCCCCCTACTACGCCGACAACAGCCTTATACCCTACACCTACATACTCGACGGATACGAAGACGAATGGCACAACAGCGGCACCAACCGCATAGCCTCGTATGCCAACGTGCCGCCGGGCCACTATAAGTTCAGGGTTAAGGTCAACGACAACAACTCGCCCGAACGCGTCATCGAGATAATCATCAGTCCGCCGTGGTGGGCCACATGGTGGGCTTACACCATATACACCCTGCTGGCGCTGTTGGCTCTCTACGGTGCGCTGCGCCTCGTGATGTACATGATAAAGATGCGCAACGAGGTGTATATCAATGACCGCCTGGCCGAACTGAAGATACGCTTCTTCACCAACGTCAGCCATGAACTGCGCACGCCGCTGTCGCTCATAAAGGGCCCGATAGAGGAACTGAAGAACACCGAGAAGCTGAGCCCTACGGGCAAGGAGTATATTAGCCTCATCGACCGCAACGCGCGCAAGATGCTGCAGCTGGTAAACCAGATACTCGACTTCCGCAAGATTCAGAACGGCAAGATGAAGATGCACGTGTCGTATGTCGACCTCAACAGCATGATAGAGCAGCTCATGCAGGAGTTCAGGATGCATGCCGAAGAGCGCGACATAGCCTTCGTGTTCGACAAGGCTGAAGAACACGTTACGGCATGGTGCGATGCCGAAAAGATAGCCATAGTGCTCAACAACCTGCTGAGCAACGCCTTCAAGTACACCGGCGAGGGAGGCAAGATATGCATAGCGCTCGAACACGACTACGACAGGCACATGTGTACGATAAGGGTTGAAGACGACGGAGTGGGCATACCAAAGTCGCAGCTTGAGGTAATATTCGAGCGCTTCTCGCAGGCAAGCAACAAGACGTCTGACGACAACGCCTACGCCGGCACGGGCATCGGCCTTTCGCTGTCGAGAGAGTATGTCAACATGCACCACGGACGCATATGGGCCGAAAACATCGACGGCGGCAAGGGTGTGGTGTTCTCTGTTGAACTGCCTACTGGCCGCGAACACTTCGACGAGAAAGACATCGAGGTCTACTTCGACGACAACACTGCTGGCAGCAAGACAGCTGACGAGGCCGAAGCAGAACAGGACACGCAGGAGCAGAAAGCGGAAGAGCCGCAGGACGACCTGCCTACGATAATGCTCATAGAGGACAACATCGACATGTGCCGCATGCTGCAGCTGCAGCTGCGAAGCAACAAATACAACGTATTTACGGCGCACGACGGCGAGGAAGGACTTAAGAAGATTTATCAGCACCACCCCGACATAATAATAACCGACCTCATGATGCCGGGCATGGACGGCATGGAGCTGCTGCGCAACGTAAGACAAGACTTCAACATCAGTCACATACCCGTCATCGTGCTCACGGCAAAGAACACCGAGGAAGACAAGCTGACATCCATAAAGAGCGGAGCCAACGCCTTTATAACAAAGCCCTTCAGCAGCAGTCACCTCATGGCCAGAATAAACCAGCTGCTCGAGGAGCAGCGCATCTTCCAGCGCAAGATGGTGGTGCAGACCACCGTGGAGAGCACGGCCGAGGCTGCCAACGACTCTTACGAACAGCACCTCGTGAAGAAGGACATCGAGTTTGTACACAAGATTCATGAGATTATTGAGGAGAACCTCAACTCTAACGACTTCAACATCGACACCATTGCCGGCACCATTGGCCTTAGCCGATCGGCTTTCTTCAAGAAGCTGAAGAGCCTTACGGGCTTTGCACCGGTAGACCTCGTAAAGGAGATAAGGCTGAACAAGGCTGCGCGCCTGATAGAGACAACCGACGACAGCATAACAGAGATAGCCTACTCAGTAGGTTTCCGCGACGCCGGCTACTTCGGCAAGTGTTTCCGCAAGAAATATGACATGACGCCCAAAGAATACAGGGCCGAAAAGCGCCGCACGCAACAGCAATAGCATTGCCGGAATTATGGCACGAAATAAAGCGACGGAACGAAATAAAGCTATGCCAAGAAATAAGACTTTAGCACTAAATAAAACTTAAAAGCAGACATAAGGCTAAGGAACAGCACCAAACAACACTCTTCATCATCCTGCCTTCCGCCCCATTCGTCGGTATAAACCGGAATGGATGGAAGGCACGTTGATTTTAGTATAGCAAGAAAGTAACAGAAAAATAGATTTTAATAAAATTATAATAAAAATCAAGCGAGACACGAAACATAAGCAATCTGTTAAAAAACAACAAGCCACAAACAATTAGGCAATAAAAATTTCTATTTTAAATAAATTATACCTATCTTTAGGCGGGAAAAAGGAAAATCGATATAACTCTTTATTGCAAGACGACTATTAACCTTAATAAGGTTCTTAATTTCCCGAAAGAAATATGGTTTAAGTTAAAAGGCCTTTTGCAGAGCGCTGCGCAGGCAATCTCTCTCGACTCAGCTTAAGTTAAACGACATGAAAAACAGCCAAGCATAAAGTAAATTTATCTTTGACATAATTAATAAAAAATTTATATGAGAAATTTTGCTGCCTATTTATTATTATTGTATCCATTAATATTATTTGCCTGCCCGCAAGGCGGACAGCGTAATCTTGTGAACCATAATACCATATTACTTGACTCTACTGCGACGGACAACCGTGTTAAACCTGAAGAAACTTTACTTATTGATTCTGCTAAAGTGGCTATTTTTGCATCCGTACTTGATGCCAATAAAATATACATTTCAGTATATAAAGACAGAGAAGGCGTTATGAAACAGAAATTGTCTCCACACCTGAAAGAAAAGATATCAGAAGCAGAATCGAAGTTAATTTTAAAAAAAATCAGCAATGTATTTATAGAGTCTAAAGGTGATTATTATTATTTCTAAAAAATATTTTCCTATAGTAGTAGCAGCAGACTATCCTCTGATTACATTTGAAATTTATATAAAGGGAAAGAAAATTGTTAAAAAGTATATTGTGGGAAAACGACAAGGCAATTATGAAATAACATATTCGGAATCATTTTCAAATTTGTATAATTATTTATTTGAAAAAGCAAAAAATTTATTTGAACAAGGTCTATTTTTACCAAGGAAAAGAATAGTCAAATGAAATTTAACAAAGAGTTATTAAATGATGGAAGTAATGTCAGGTTTGGATTAGAGATTATTGACAAGCTATATTTGCAGGCAATCTGTATTGTTAGAGAATCGTAGAGATATTTTATAAAAATAATTCTTATTTATGAAATATATATTGAAAATAGTCTGTATTTTTGGAATTTTTTACATAATTGGCTGTGCTCGAATTAAAATACGACCGCAACTTATGAATAGGCAAGAATGCGAGTATATATTAGTTAGAGATTATTTTAGACGTAACGAATATGTAATAAAAAATGATTCTTCGATAAAAGAATTGTTTGGACTTATGCAGAGTGCAAATCATTGTGATATAATCAAGTTGCCTCCAAAATTGATTTTAACAATAAAAGGTATAAATTATAATCAAACTTTTTTCATCAACGATGATTATATAAAGGACAACGAAAGAATCATTTATAGGTGTAAAAAAAATATTGAGAATGAATTATATAAAATCATAGAGGATGAAAAATAGAATTTATAATAATATTCGTTTGTGAAATTATTTTTGAGTGGCACAACTATGGTTTCAGTTTTGAATGATGCCTTTTTCAGCTTGCAAAACACGGTTTTTGCCTTTTGAAAAGCAACATTTCATATAAAAAATGACTATAGTAAGCCTATCGGACGTATGTGGAAATCGTAAACATAAGCCGTCAAATACACAAACCGTAAAGTTTGACACAAAGAGGCACTAATAATTCTACCAAACAGGTAATATATATATCCAAATACTGAAATGCTGCTAATCTACAAGTCGCACGGCTACGACAAGTTCGGCCAGCGCACGTACATGAAATACTGCAACGGCGCGGAGACGTTCTACACCTACAAGCCGCAGCGGCGCAGGCTGCAGGGCCTGAAAGTGAATGCCGGAGGCAATACCATCATGGACAACGCCTACACCTACGACGCCGTGAGCAACGTGCTCGGCGTTACAAACGGCGCAGCCCTGCCACAGAGCGGCAAGGCTGGCGGGCAGATGAGCCACGCCTACACCTACGACGCGCTGTACCGCCTGTCAAGTGCCACCGGCACCTACACGGGCGCGGACGGCAAGCTACACACTGGCAATGGGCTACGACAACATGCACCGCATCACGTCGAAGAGCCAGCACCTCACGCAGGACAACCTGCAGTTCGACGGCACGCTCAACGTGGGCTACGACCTTACGTACACCTACGGACAGGAGGAAGGAAAGAAGTTCCAGCTTGACAACGTCAGTGACGTGAACTACCGCACGGAAACCACTCCGGACGAGAGCCGGAAGACACGCAACAGCCACGCCTACGAGTATGACGCGAACGGAAACCTCGTGTACGTCAACACGGGACGCACGAAGAAAGATGGAACAACAGACGAGAAAGCCCATGAACGCAAACTGAAATGGGACGAGGAGAACCGTCTGCTGGCCTCTGACGACGACGGATTCGTGGCCAACTACTGGTATGACGCTGACGGCGAGCGCATGGTAAAGACAAATACAGAACATTTTACCGAATCTTAAACCGAGAATCAAGATATAAAAGTAAGGCACAAAGAAACGTTTTGTTAAAAATGAACAAATAAAAATACAATTGGCTATAAAATATTGCATTTCAAATAAATTATGACTATCTTTAGGCGGGAAAAAGGAAAATCAATAGAACACTTTATTGCAAGCCGACTATTAACCTTAACAAGGTTCTTAATTTCCCGAAAGAAATATGATTAAAGTTAAAAGGCCTTTTGCAGAGCGCTGCACAGGCAATCTCTTTCGACTCAGCTAAGTTAAACGACATGAAAATTAGTCTTATACCAGGATGGGGATGGATTGTTGGTGGCGTATATTTCGGTTCTGATGTCATGGTGACATTATTTACGGGTAATTCTATAGGTGAACATTTTGATTATTATATCGAAGATAATTTTGATAAAAATAACGGAACTTTGTTAAAGTGGTGAAAATGGATTATATATATTATAGAATGTATGTATGGTACAAGAGAAAAAATGATTGTGCCATAGTAAATAGCATATTATTTATAGCTTCTGTTAAATTTTTTTGTGTTTCCCCATTATGGGGATTGTAATAGCATTTTTCGAGAGTGACAAAAATAATATGACTTTAATGTTATATTTAGTATATGCTATTTCAATGCTTATGCATTCATTGATAAAGTATATTAGGCAAACCAATTCGATATTAGAAAAGTACAAACATTCGAAATACAATAAAACAATACACAACTATGTAATATACAGCATATTACCGATAAGTATAATTGGAGGGATACTTTTTTATATTATACTTTATAAAACTGTTATCATTCCATATTCATTAAGAGGAAAATTCTTTTTCCTAATTGATTGTTAACAATAAGAGCGCATTCTCAACCTCTGAATTTTGAGAGCAGGCTGATGCTCCGCGAGGACGGAACAGGCGCCATAGAAATGATCCAAACTCAAGAAATAAATTTTATAAGATAAAATGAGTACGAACTTTAATTATTGTGTATTTTCTATCTTTTGCATCGAGGATTTTAATAAGATCCTCGATGCAATAAAAATAATATATAAATCTGAGCTAAAAGAAAAAAAAGCGGATATATATAACAGCATTTTTGACATTGATAAATTCATCAATCCTCCAAGTGGGGGAAAACATTTACCAAGATTTTGTTGTTGGAAAAATGAACTTTATAAAGATAAAATCTTTTTTATTTCAAACTATGAAGATGGATTAATAAATCTTTGTAAGCAGATCCAAATAAAATTAGGATGTAGCTTGATAATGTGTGCTATGTCAAATAATTTAACATATCCTAAATATATGTTTTATTATTTGAATCAAAGTGAAAATGAAAGATTGATTCAAGTGTATAAGGAGGATAAATGGATATTCTATGAAAAGGGATATGCCTTACCTTTTGAAAATGTAAACTTTTATAAAAAAAGACAAATTCGCGAGCGTTTAAATAATGAAATAATTTATTATTATTTAAACAAAAACGGTATAGATTTTGAATCTATAGACAAAAAAGTTATAATTTTTTTTGAGTTTGCTCGTAAGCATTGGTAATATATAAAATGTTTTTTTACTGAAAGTAGTATATGCGACATAGGTGTCGTTGTGGAAAAAATAAATTTATACAAAAAGTGTCATTGAAGTTTCTTATGAATGGATAATAAATAACAGTTATATCAGATAGCAATAAAAAGAGACGGTCAAATAGCTTGCATTCGATGACTTTTTAAGCTTCAATTTGTCGTCTTTTGCAGCTAAAAAGACCGCCTCTAAGATGCCATAAAATTTTTGACATGAAACGACCTGTATACGACACCAACGATCCCGACCACCTTACGCAGATAACGCAGCGGCTGGGCAACGGCACGGTCGTGACCAACATCGACAGAATGGGCCGTATTACAGGCGTGCGCGGGCCGACGCGGTAAATGTGGACTATGATGTTAAATATAGTCAACAACTGCAGGCAATCAAAGAAAATTATGCTACATTTGGGGTGCCGTACAACGGAACGGACAACGACGACTATGTGGACGGCGAAGGATTCTGCTGTGACGACGGCTCGATGGAAGCAGCCCAGACACGTGCCATGGCAAAGGCACTGGAGGACAACTTCCAGGAAGGCGACGCCTACGAGAACCTGCAGTTCTACTACCATCCCGACCATCTGGGTAGCAGCAGCTACATTACCAACCTGGACGGAGAGGTTGTACAGCATGTAGAGTACGTGCCGTTCGGCGAAGTGTTCATTGAAGAGCGGAACAACATCTGGAATACGCCTTACCTCTTCAACGCGAAGGAGTTTGATGAGGAGACTGGATTGTATTACTACGGTGCAAGGTACTATGACCCAAGACTGAGTTTGTGGATTTCTACTGATGCTTTAAAGGAAAAAACTCCAAATATTTCACCGTATGTTTATACTGAAAATAGCCCCATCACATATATTGATCCTGATGGAAATTTCAAATGGAAAGCCTTAGCAGAGGCATCGCGTAGTTGGTACAATCTATGGCACAATAACAAAGCTTCTGAAGTAATTGAAAACAGAGATACAAAGAATCCCTATCTTAGATATTCCTATCAGGTCAGTTCTTATGAAAATGGAGAATTTGTCGTAACTCTTCATTATAAAGTCGGTAAAGAACTTGTCAATGCAGCCCAGAATATAGGAGATGCTGCCTCTATAGTCGGCTATGCATTAACATTATCTGTTGCTGGTGCTGAGATTGGTGTACCTTTGGCTGGTATTGGAAATACAATTTCTGGTGCTGCAGGCATTGCAGAAATGTGCATAGATGCAGTAAATGACGACTGGGATAATATATTTAAAAGTGGAATATTTATATTTATTGATAAAAAAACAAGAAAACTGTTTCATAAGCATTTGCCTGGTTATGACAAAAAAATCGGTGAAGAAGGTTTCGATTTAGGAACAGAAATATTGGAACAAGGTCGAAGACTCAAAGTCTCAGGAGCCGAAAAAATAACCGATAAGGTAATAGAAAAAAAAGAATCTAATAATACAAAAGAAAGTAAGTAATGAGAACAATGGAACCAGTACCTCTATGGGGTATAATATTTATTAATTGCATGATAATCTGGAGTAGTATAGAGATACTTATACGCCTATACAGAAGCAGGAGCAAAAGAAGTACTTCATTTTACATATATGGAATAGCTTCATTAATAGGACTGTTCCTAGGTGTAATAAGTTTCTTTTATCACATCTGTCATGCACTTTGTGCAATATTATGGGGGCTATATTTATTTATTGATACATATAAGGAGCAGAAAAATTATCCTGTACCAAAATGGACTACTCGTTATGCCTCAATCCTTAACAGCTATTATGGCGGTATTGGTTTTATGATTTATGGGACAATGTTGATTTTATTGTATTACAACATAATATAGCACGTGTTGTAATGTAACTATTTGAGCAGAAGGAAGATACCGATAATCAGTTTTTCCTTCTGCTCTTATAAATAAAAAACTCAGTAAGTACCGGATTGATATTGCCGGTTCTAACAGCGTGAGGATAATGCAAACTGTATAGCAATATTCAGTACGACAGGAGACTATTATTCTAAATTTGCCTTTAAGAGTCCAGGATTAAAATCGGATATTAATCTTAGCAGATGATTTTCACGGTATTTCTTCCCTAAGAGAGTTTCGTGTATTTCATCTATTTCGTTCTTCTCCAATTTAGAAAAGAATTCATTGTATTCAACTTTTCCCATTCTATTCTTGTTAAACGGGACGAGGAGAACATACTATAGGTCTATTGCAATGACCGATTCGTGACTAATTACTGGTAAGACGCAGACGGCGAGCGCACAGTGAAGACCTGCGGAGAGAGCGAGCAGGTGTATGTGAACTCAGAGTTTGCCGGCGGACGCACCAACACGGCCAAGTTCTCACTCTACGTGAGCCCTTATCTCGTGGCAAACCAAGGCGGACGCTACACCAAGCACATCTACATAGGCAGCCAGCGCATTGTATCCAAGATAGGCGACTTCGCATCCTACGGCGCAGATCCGAGGCGCATACAATATGCCGGCAAAGAGGCTGACGCAGTAAATGTGGACTATGATGTTAAATATAGTCAACAACTGCAGGCAATCAAAGAAAATTATGCTACATTTGGGGTGCCGTACAACGGAACGGACAACGACGACTATGTGGACGGCGAAGGATTCTGCTGTGACGACGGCTCGATGGAAGCAGCCCAGACACGTGCCATGGCAAAGGCACTGGAGGACAACTTCCAGGAAGGCGACGCCTACGAGAACCTGCAGTTCTACTACCATCCCGACCATCTGGGTAGCAGCAGCTACATTACCAACCTGGACGGAGAGGTTGTACAGCATGTAGAGTACGTGCCGTTCGGCGAAGTGTTCATTGAAGAGCGGAACAACATCTGGAATACGCCTTACCTCTTCAACGCGAAGGAGTTTGATGAGGAGACTGGATTGTATTACTACGGTGCAAGGTACTATGACCCAAGACTGAGTTTGTGGATAAGTACGGATCCTTTAGAAGAGAAATATATTTCAATGAGCAGTTATTGTTTTACAAATAATAACCCATTAAAATATATAGATTCTAATGGGACTGATTGGTATAAAACCGATAAAGGATGGCTTATTTGGAATCCCAAAGTGCATTCCCAAAAAGATTTGTAAAATGGTTATACGTATATAGGTAAAGCATATTTTGATAAGAGCACTAAAACTTCATATAGAAAAGATGGAACAATTCTTTTTTCAAATGAAAAATTAGCTTATCAACGAATGTGGTATATGGCGGACAAGCATTGGCGTTCAGAAAAATATCCAGCAGGAAAAGAAGAAAGTGCATTCTTATTACACGGTAATAAAATTTTGGTAATGGCGGACAATTGGAATGATTCAGAAACGTCCAAAATGGTTGGATATAAGAGAAAGGATGGTGTGTTATATTCTTCTTTAGGAGAAAAGTTTGAATACTTAGGGCAAGTTCATACACATCAAAGTGGTGGTGATAAAGGATTATCACAAAATACAATGTTCTACGATGACGATGATTTTGCAGCAGAAGATCCCAATCATCCTGTTTTCGTATTACATAAAGATGGAAAAATCTATGGAGGATTCTATTCCTCAAAAAGAGCTGGATTTGATCCTTTAAGAAATAGTTCTATAGGAACAACAGAGAAACTATTTAGAGGCGAAATTTCTCTTTTTATGGCTGTAAAAGAAATATTGAAAATTGACAAGAAATAACTTGACAACCATAAAATACCTGTAATGACATTTTTAATAATGTCATTATGGGTATTCTATTTAAAAACAGAATTAAATCATGAAATTATACCTTTTAATATTCATATTGCTTTTTACATTAAATGGATGCAATAAAGGAAATAGTATTTTAGAAAATGCTAAGAATAGAAACAAAAGTGAAATTAACATCATTGATACAACTAATGTTATACCACAACTAAAAACTCTATTAAGGGAATATATAAAAACATACCCTCAGTTTAATAATTTAATTTTGGATGGAGATGTTATATTATATAAAGAAAATAAAGCTATGAATAGTGATTTAATTTATTTATTAGGACCGACATCCATGATGAAATATGGTGAATATTATGGGGATAAAAGATTATATCCTTCATCATATCTTAAAATTGCCGGTAAACTTGTTTTTATATCTTCTTCCAACGATAAATTAACAAACCAAGAAATATGTAAAAAATTTTATCTAAAACATTTAGAAATAGAAAATAATAAAGAAATAAACAATAAATATTTTTGGCTTGTAAAAATAACCAATAATGGCTATGCATTTGTCTTTTCAAAGAATATCAATGATTACATGATTAAAAGAGTAAAAAATCAGATTGATGGGAGTTCTATATTAAAATAAATAGGAATGTCTCTCATCATATAAAAAATCAAGATCTGTGGAATTAGCAGATATCTGTGAACTCCGAATCTGCCAACACAATAAAAGTAACAACAGGCAATAAAAAAATTTTTGTTTTCTTCTTCATAATCACTCAATTTTAGCAAAGCCTTTGAAATGAGAATTATCATCGCAGTTGTTTTGAATATAATAATCAGCATAATCTATTTATTAGGCATGAGCCTATTAGATAGACTTGCTCCTATAGCCCATCCTGATATTGCTCACGGATTGACAATGATAGCTTGGACAAGCATATTATTTGTTATTCAGTTCCTATTATTATTCCTATTTTTATTTTTAGGAAAAAACAAATTTAATTTTTTTATCCCTCTTATTTTTCCATGTGTATATGAACTAAGTATATTAGATGTATACCCGAAGCGTTCATTTGTTTGGCTATTCATTTTACTTGTATTGTATATTTGTTATTATTTATTCTTGATAAAATGTAATTTGTATAAAAAGTCCTCTTAATCATAAAAATTATTTATAAATACTAGATACCTGATAAACGATAGACAAATGAGGCCAGGCAAGCGAGCACAAGCTCATTTCGAAAGAGAAAAGCCACATGCCGGACTATTGCGATGACAGATTTGGGTCCAACTACGTGTTTGGTATGGGCGGTGAACGCACGGTGAAGACCAACACTGAAAATTTTACAAAGCCATAAACCGAGAATCATTATATAAATGTAAGGCGTAAAGAAACGTTTTGTTAAAAAAGAGCAAGTAACAAGACGATTGACAATGAAAACGTTGCGTTTCAAATAAATTATGACTATCTTTAGGCAAGAAAAAGGAAATCGATACGATACAACACTTTATTGCAAGCCGACAATCAACTTTAATCAGGTTTTTATTAATAATGCAAACAATTTCTCAGAATAATAAAGAGTCAGATGTTGAAATGAAACTGCAAAGAAAACACTTTCAAGAAGTGCTTCTGATAGATTTAAATAACAAAATAAATCACGACATCTTTATTGGATGTCGTGATTTACTCATAAAAATAAGGAAATGAAAAGTGTTACAAATAAGGAACTTATAAGTGTCATATTGATAAATATCGGCGCATTAGCATTTGCTATCTATATTTGGCTCATATACGACCATAGACAAACGATAATCAATAGTGAGGAACCAATACAAAATTATTCGGTACTGGAAGTTAATTGCTATCGTAAAAGTGGATCAAACATACTCATAGAGTTCAAAGGAAAGCAATATTATGTAGAAGTTGTCAGAGATAAATGCATACAGTTTGATCCACAAAAAATACAATTCTTTTATGACAAAGAAAGAGATGAAGTTTATGAAGAAAGTGGGCTAGCGGTAAGACAGGTAGTAGCTTGTTTCATTCTATATTTATGCTCGTGTATATGGTTGTTTACAGTAATAAGAAAAAGACTTAGTAGTAGTTGATTACATATTAGACATTAACGGCTTCAGCTGTAAAACCTGTATAGGTATGATTCAGACGCTACACCAAGCACATCTATATAGGCTCACAGCGCATCGTATCAAAGATAAGTGACTTCGCATCCTACGGCGCATATCCGAGGCGCATAGAGTATGCGGGCAATACATACACCTTATATTATATGGCCACAGTTCGTCGTCAGGCAAATAGATTTTAATTAAACAAGGTGATTTATGCTCTCAGCCATCCTTGCTGGTCTTTTCGTACGTTTTTTCTTGACACAGCCCATTATGCCAGCGAAAAAGCAAACGGAAAGACTATTAAGATAAGGCAAAAGCACAGGCTGACCAATAACATAAAGCATTAACATTGCTGAATATTAATTACTGGTTGGGACATAAAAGACGGCAAACGGCATTGGAAAAGGTATGCTTTTAGATGATGAAACGTGGTGTTTTACGATGTAAAAGGACAGCTTTTACAAGCTGCATGGCCATGTTACGACGCAAAAAGGAAAAGAGATATGAAAAAGATTTTAAGAAAAAACTCATCACTCATCACAAAGCTGCATAAGGGCCTTGTAGTCAAGGCTTTAGAGTGTGACGAGTTGCATTTCCAACTCATCACATCCGAGGTGAACGATCTGTTGCGTGATGAGTACGCAAAGCAACTCATCACAACTTAACAAGCTGTAAATCAGCATATTAAAAGCTATTGTGACGAGTGATGAGTTTATTAAGATAAGTTTTTTGTATCAGAATCTTGCCGAATCACAATGGCCGCCAGTTTAGCGCTAATAAAAAAAAACGACGAAATGAATTGGGGTAAGGATTTGCGAGATTCGGATAGTCACTACGTTATTTGAGCTGCGCTTATTGACATTTAAGCACAATTGGCCATTAGACCGCACATTGTTTTATCTGTTTTGTGTCTTCATGCTTTCAGCCCGTCTTTTAGTTTCTGAACGCTGATAGCCGATTAGGATTAAAGCGCCTATGCCCATTTTCGCAAAAGGCGTTTCGCATAATCGGGACGCACGAAAGTTAAATTCAGTTAATAGCATTTTCGCTTTTGATTACAAAGCAAATCAGTAATCGTTTAAAGAGAAAAACATCAGAAAATCTATTAACTTAATAAAATTAGCTTATGAAAAAAATTTTTACTTTAGTAGCAGTTGCACTTGCAGCAATGAGCGCAAACGCTCAGGATTATTATGCTGCCGCAACTTATGATGCCGACAAGAACGTAGTAATGGCAGAAGAATTCCAGAATGCTGTTATCGACACTCAGAACGGCAAATCTGTTGTTACCGTAGATCTTACAAATGTAACAATGACAGCAGTAGGCGGCACTACTCCTAAAGAAATAGACAAAGACGCAAACGTATCAGAATGGAATGCCATAGAATGGAAGACCGGCAACCAGGGCGACATCGAGTTTCCTTACGTACAGGGAACAGGTAACCCCTACGTTAAGCTTCTGGCAGAAGAAGTGATTACAGACGGCCAGCCTACAGGCACATACCGTCCTGCATACGAATACTACGAGCCGGACGGAAGCAAGGGTCTGCCCGTGTCAGGACTCTACTATGAGTTCAAGGCTAAGGCTGAAGGAACTCTCGTACTCGGTGTATGGATCAACAAAGGTAACCGCAAGCTCTTCGTTGTAGACAAGGAGACACAGAAGGCTCTGACACCTAAAGTAGACTATACTCTGGACGGATATGAGAACGGCGTGACAAACGAAGACGGCACAAAGGCTTACACCATGGACATCCCTACAAAGGGAACAGAAGGTGACGACCTGTACATCTGGGGTGCAAAAGGCGGCAGCCAGGCTATCTGGGGATGGCTGAACATACCTATGAAGGCTGACCAGACCTACATGGTGTTCCTGCACAGCGCACAGATCGGTGTAAGCGATGTTGAATTTGAAGCCGGCACAAGCGGCATCAACGACATAACAAACAACACATTTGACGCTGATGCTCCTGTATACAACCTTGCCGGACAGCGCGTAAGCAAGGATGCAAAGGGCATACTGATTCAGAACGGAAAGAAGTTCATCAGAAAATAAGCCTGATGACGATTGTGTACGAATCGTACGTAAACCAATAAACATCTTTTATACATAACGCACAAATAATCTTCCTAAAGACAGCACGCCTGTCATTAGGAGGATTATTTGCTTTTGGGGGATATGATTAATCCTGACTCTGCTAATCACAGTTTTTCTTTATGACTTGCCACTCCGGCAGCTGCACCATACTGCTGTTCTTTTTTACGAGATGCCCGCAGACACACCAAACGGGCGCAAACGGACAAACAGAAGCATGCCATATCTAATGCGGACATCAAAACACAACCGGAAAAACTAATACATGAAGGATAAAAAAAACATATATTTTCTATGTCTGCCATGCGACAAATATGCACCATCCGAGACGTATCATGTTATAAATCAGCCGTTTACACCAGAAGCAAAAGCGACAAATAGTTTAATGCAACCTTTTGTTTTTATTTTTTATTATATTTTGGTTACATTTTTCTATTATATCCGTCAAAGAATTGTAAAGGAGAAAATATGCCCTGATGCCATGGGCAAGACATACTTGAAAAAACAAATTTAATTATATTGTATAACATTAATAAAAACATTCTTATGAAGAAAAATCATTTTTCACTACGAAGAAAGGCATACGCCCTGATGTCGCTTGCGGCAGGCGTGCTGCTCTTTGCTTCATGTGCGCAGGATGGTTTCGACGAAGAAAGCTTCGACAGCGGTGTATACAACACACAGCTTGAGGCTCCTTCAACAGACGACATCCAAATCACGGCAAGCGCAGATGGAACACAACAGACCATCAGCTGGCCGGTAGTCTATGGTGCAGGCGGCTATCATGCCATCCTGACTAACACTACTGCAGGAGAAGTATTGATAGACTCTGTCTACGACGGCACTTCATTCGCCGTAGCACGTGTTGAGGACAACAACTACGAACTGTCTCTGGAGGTTCTCGGCAACGAGGAAAGAAACAACACAGGCTGCGACCCTGTAATCAAGACTTTCAACACCTTTGCCGTTGCATTTGCAACAATTCCTTCAGGAAGCGACCTCTGCGAATACTTCCAGAACAACCCTATACCTGAAGGCAACGAAGAGGAACTCGTATACGACCTTGAGGAAGGCGGACAGTATACAGTTTCAGGAATTCTTGACTTTGGCGGAAACAAGATACAGCTGCGCTGTACAAACGACCAGAAGAGACCTACAATCACTTATACGAAAAATCCTAATACTTCAGAAGAGGGCACAATACGCACATCAGCTCCTCTGAAACTGAAGAGCCTCAATTTTGACTGCAGTGCATCCAGCAATGAGGCAATAGGACTGAGCGAGACACCTGACGAGAGCATAAAAGGCGCAACAGGCAGCGGCGACTACTACAACATAATGGGTACGCTGCATATCACAAACTGTAACTTTGAAGGAGTGAACGCCCAGTTTATACACGACAACAACAAGAAATATTGTATTGAGACATGTGTCATTGACAACACTGTGGTGAAACTGACATCTACAGCATCAAGCGGCGTAAGCAGCAATGCCATAATCTACTTCAAGTCAGGATTCATCAACAATCTGACCGTACAGAATTCTACATTCTGGAACGCCGGCGACTCTGATGCAAAATACTTCATACAATACAACAACTCAGGACGCTGCGACCGTGCCGGATACACATCTAACAGCGTAAACATCAAGAACAGCACATTCTACAACATCGCAAAATCAGGACAGTGGGCTAACTACAGCGGATTCAGCGGCAAGGCAACATCAGTATTCGTACTGACAAACACAATATTCGTTGACTGTGCCAAGGAAATAGCACGCCGCTTCATCGGCGGTAACTTCAGCACAAGCCCGTCATACACATTCCTTAACAACACTTATCTGCAGGATGCTGCCACAGACACTTATGACAATGAAGAAAACTACGACAAGAGCGGCACTGCAATAAAGAGCAACCCGCAGTTTGCAGACCCGACAAACGGCGACTTCACTGTCAACGGAGGCGAACAGCTGTCTAAGAGAACCGGCGACCCGCGCTGGCTTCCGGCTGCAGAATAATAATCGATAACAAAAGAAAAACATAAGATATGAAAAGAAAATTCATAAAAGCTCTATGCTTCGGCCTCATGGTTTGTGCTGCCACACCGGCACTGGCACAAAGCCAGACGGTGAAGGGTACAGTCGTTGACGAAAACGGCGACCCTATCATTGGCGCATCTGTCCGCATAAGCGGCAAGGAGGGCACCGGTGTGATAACCGACATAAATGGTAACTACACCATCTCTGCACCCAAGGGCAGCAAGGTGACAATATCCTACATCGGATATCTTACACAGACTGTTGCTCCCGGCGGAAGAACACAAATGCAGGAAGACTCACAGAATCTTGAAGAAGTTGTCGTAGTAGGTTACGGTGTGCAGAAGAAGGCTCACCTGACCGGTTCTGTTGCAACTGTTCCGATGGACGAGATTCAGGACATGACATCAGGCGGTCTGGCAAGCAGTCTGTCAGGACTTGTCAACGGTCTGAGCGTAAGCGGCGGCGACACCCGTCCGGGTGAAAACGCAACAATGTATATACGTGACACCAACTCGCTCGGCGACGTAGGTAGCGTGGCACAGCAGCCTCTGTTCGTCATCGACGGATACATCTATCCCAACGACGTAAAGGTGGGCAACTCAACACAGAACCTCGGTGCAGAGGCATTCAACAACCTCGACCCGGCAGAAGTGGAGAGCATCTCTGTGCTGAAGGACGCTTCAGCAGCCGTCTACGGTGCACGTGCGGCTAACGGTGTTATCCTCGTTACCACAAAGAAGGGTAAGCTCGGCGCACCGCGCATCTCATACAGCGGCACATTCGGTTTCACAGACGCCGTATCACATCCCAAGATGCTGAGCGCATACGAGTATGGCCGTCTCTACAACGCTGTTGCAGCAGCCGACCCGAAGAACACATCGCTCAACCATCTTACAGACCTCTATCAGGCAGACGAGCTCAACGCCATGAAGGGCCTCAACTACGACCTGCTGGACAAATACTGGGAGACTGGCGTTACGATGAAGCATAACGTAACCCTCAGCGGAGCAACTGACCGTGCAAGCTATTTTGCAAGTCTTTCTTACTTCGACCAGGACGGAAACCTCGGCAACCTTGACTACAACCGCTGGAACTACCGTGCAGGAGTAGACGTTAAGGTAAGCCAGTGGCTGGGTGCAAACCTCAGTGTATCAGGCGACTACGGAAAGAAGAACACACCTTACATCAAGGTGGGCGGTACTTCTAACGAAAAAGACTACAACATCCTGCTCACACGTCCGCGCTATATTCCGGAGTATGTCAACGGCCTGCCAATCGCAGCATACGGAATAAGCAACACTCAGGTGGACGATGACCAGAACTACTCATTCTCTGAACTGAGAAACAACGGCGACTACAGCCGTACGATGAACTCTAACATCAACATTCAGGGAAGCATCAACTATGACTTCGGATGGAGCAAGATACTGAAGGGACTGAAGCTGAGATTCTCTTACTCAAAGAGCATCAACACAGACAAGACCAACCAGTATGGCTCTGAATACAAAGTGTACACAATGCAGACACGCCCCGGAAGCGGAAGCCACCTGTATACTCCGGTAGAAGGTCAGGACTACAGCCAGTTTATCACAGAGGCGAACCTGCTGCCCCATACAATAGCCAACGGCGACCCTTCACAGCTGAACCGCTCTATGACACGTACAGACAACTACCAGATGAACTTTACGGCGTCATATAACAGAGACTTCGGCGAGCACAGCATCGGAGCATTATTCTCAATAGAGAAATCAGAAGCAGAGAGCGAGTATCTCTATGCCATGGTTTCAGACCCCTACCCCTTCACAACAGGACAGTCAAACTCAGCTGAGGGCGAGACAAAGGTTATAACCTTCACCCGCAGCGAGTCAGGAACTCTCTCTTACATCGGACGTATCAACTATGCATACGCCAACAAGTATCTGGCAGAATTCCTTATCCGTTCTGACGCTTCAACGAAATTCGCCCCGGTAAACTATTGGGGAGTATTCCCGTCATTCAGCGCAGGTTGGGTAATGTCTGAAGAAAAATGGTTCAAGGAGGCTCTTCCATGGGTAGACTTCCTGAAAGTTCGCGGATCATTCGGTATGACAGGACGTGACAACACAGCCGCATGGCAGTGGATGCAGGTTTACGCCCAGGACGCCAACCGCGGTCCGGTGTTCGGTACAGGCATCTCTAACGAAAGCGAGAACCGTATAACCATCAACAAGAACAACTCTGCCGTAAACAAGGATGTTCACTGGGATAAGGTTTACAAAGCCAACTTCGGTCTCGACTTCACCGTACTTGACAACCGTCTGAGCGTTACTTACGATATGTACCGCGAGTGGAACCGCGACATGCTGATGAACATCAGCCAGGCTATCGAGGGAACAATCGGTACACAGTCGGCAGCAGTAAACCTTGGCGAGATGGACAGCTGGGGCTACGAGTTGAGCGCTACATGGCGTGACAAGATCGGCAAGGACTTCAAATACCGTATCGGCCTCAACACAGGCTACAGCGACAACAAGGTGCTGAACATGGACTTCGCCACAGACTATATCTATCGTCAGATACAGCGCGGCGGACGTACAGACATCGGTCTGTGGGGTATGCAGTGCATCGGCATGTTCCGTTCATTCCAGGATATTGAGGAGTATTTCGACAAATACAACATCACATCTTACCTCGGAATGAGCAAAGACGAGGTTCGCCCGGGTATGCTTATATATAAGGATGTACGCGGACCGCAGCAGGAAGACGGAACATACGCAGGACCTGACGGCGTGGTAGACAAAGACAACGACCAGGTATGTCTGTCTAACCGCAACAATCCTTACAGCGTTACAATGAACCTCGGCGCCGACTACAAGGGATTCTCTCTCACTGCCCAGCTGAGCGCTTCATGGGGTGGATACAGCTTCGTTGACGCTTCTGCACTGAAGTCAGGCTCAGGCGTAGACGACCTCGAGTTCACCAACATGCCTTCATTCTGGAATGTTGACAACATGTACTCATATCAGGACATATACGATGCAGCCGGCAACCTCGTAGTAGCTGCCAACCGCAACGGAAGCCTGCCTAACCTCGCTTACCAGAGCGTAAACGCAATAACATCATCGTTCTGGAGAATAAGCGGAACACGAGTAAAACTGAGCCGTCTGACACTGGCCTACACTATTCCGTCAAGCCTCGTGAAGAAAATCGGTATACAGTCAGCCCGCGTAAACGTTACAGGCCAGAACCTGCTGAGCTTCTATAATCCTTATCCAGACAACTTCATGGATCCGATGTGCAGCTACGGTTCTTATCCTACACTGCGTCAGTTTACAGTTGGAGTAAATCTTACATTCTAAGAAAATATAACCGTTTAATAGAATTTTATCAATGAAAACAAATATAATAAAAGTGTTCGGACTTGGCCTCATCGCAAGTATGACCATCACATCATGTAGTGATGACTTCCTTGAGGAAAAGAAGAACTACGATAACGTAAATACAGGTATTTACGACACAGAAGAGGGATGCCTGCGCCGTGTATACGACGTTTACAGCTGGTGTCTGCCTACGGTGAACAGCGACCCAACATGGCAGTATCCTTCTACAGGAAGCAACGACACTCAGGCACAGTCGACTGAGGAGTACAGCGGCTTCGGAGCATTCGTTGACCCGCAGAACCCGCTGTCTGTAATGAGCGGAACATCTGTTCCTGACTATTTCTTCGGTACTCCGAACAACATTCAGAACAACGCATGGGGACGTATCCGCAACATCAACGACGCCATTGAAGGCATCTCAGGCGGCGCCCTCTCACAGGAGAAGAAGGACGAATATCTCGGACAGCTCTACTTCTTCCGTGCATGGTGCTACTATAACCTCGTGAAATACTACGGAGGTGTGCCTATCGTAACTGAGGTTCAGGACCCTGTTGAAGGTGTGGTTAACCCTCGCCGTTCAGCAAAGGCTTGTATCGACTTCATCCTCAGCGACCTTGACCAATCAGCCAAAATGCTTGCTGACAAGACTATGAACGGCGGCTGGTCGAGCGACGAATGGGGTATGGTAACAACAGGAACAGCCCTCGCGCTGAAAGGCCGTGTGCTGCTGCTGTGGGCTAGCCCGCTGTTCAACCGTGCCAACGACGAGACACGCTGGAAGAACGCATACACACAGATGAAGGCCGAGCTCGACTCTATCAACTCTTGCGGCTATGGTCTGTTCACATCTACAAACAACGTAAACGGTTCAGACTTCGCACTGCAGTTCAACCAAAGCGACAAGAACCCTGAAGCTGTGTTCGTAACTCTCTACAACACTGTACAGGCCGGCGACGGTCAGAAGAACAGCAACTGGGAGCGCTACATCCGTCCGAAGAACACAACAGGTTCTGGCAAGAACGCTTCTGCAATGCTGATAGACATGTTCCCGATGGCTGACGGTAAGCGCCCGGCTTCTGCCGACACTTACACAAAGCTCGAGGCTTCGTCTATGACATACGACCGCGAACATCCGTTCATGAACCGCGACCCGCGCTTCTACCGCACATTCGCATTCCCCGGCTTCCGCTGGGCTTACAACGGCAACAGCAGCGTTCAGGAGGCTGATCCTAACAACCCGCTGTATGACGACGGAAAGAACTATGAACTCTGGAACTACGTATGGTATACAGACCTCGACGACCAGGGCGACCCTGAGAGCGGAAACGACTATGGTGCAGACAACCTGCTGACAAACTGCTCTGGCGTTTACGTGCGCAAGCGTTCTGACGACTACGACGTAAATACAAACTCTATGTACACCTTCACCGGTACAGCAAGCAACGGCGGATTTGCTTATTCAGCTCAGCCTTACATCGAGCTCCGCTACGCAGAGGTGCTGCTCAACCTTGCTGAGGTTGCATGCGGTGCAGGTGAGCTGACAGACGCCGTAAGCTACCTGAAGCAGGTTCGTGCCCGCGCAGGCTACACCGGCGAGAACAACTACGGACTGCAGAGCAACCTTGAGTCAGACCAGGCTGCATGTATGTCGGCCATTCTCTATGAGCGCCAGATAGAGTTTGCATACGAGGGCAAGCGTTTCGACGACCTTCGCCGCTGGATGCTCTATGATGGTGGTGCAACAAAGGTTGAGGGTGCGCCTTCAACATGGACACTGACAGGATGGGGCGGCAACACATGTACATGGCTCGGCTTCAAGCAGCTCAACGGACAGCGCCGTGAGAACATGGAATTCCGCGTAGCCGACAAGTATGGTGTTGGCGGAACAACTGCCGACAGCGACCCGCTGCTGAAGAACGGCGGAACACGCTGTGCAGCAGTAGACCTCCGCAAGGAGCTCAACCCGCAGCTGGAAACTCTGAAGACATGGTACAGCGACAACCTCGTTCGCAAGGACAAGAAGGGCGACTCTTACGACCAGAACAAGGTTAAGCTCTACATGAACTTCCTGCCTCGCTACTACTTCCTTGGACTGACACAGGGAGCACAGAACAACAACAAGGCTCTGGAGCAGACCATCGGTTGGGAAGACAGTCAGCACGGAGGTTCAGCCGGAACATTCGACCCGCTGGCAGACGAATAAACATAGCTAATCTATATAAGAAGAGGCATGCCGCAAATGGCATGCCTCTTTTTTATATCCATACACAAGGCTGACGGAGAAACATCAGACACGAGCCGCAGACACGCCGACTCCAACCATAAGCCTGCACCACTCTCTGCCCTACCGACACATTCATGCATTCTGCAAGCAATTTACTTTATACCGAGTGAAAGCCAACAGCCCTTGACCGTGACCGTAAATTCTGCCCTTGCTGACAACCTAAGCGGCACCAATCAGCACATAGCAAAACCATGACGCGGCAAAATCAGAATGACATACTTGTAACAAAAGTCAAAAAACACTAGCTGACAAAACAAAATGTATATTATGAAAAGACTATTTTGCCTTAATTACATAGATATTTTGTAATTTTGCACCCTGAAAATGAGCATAGGTATGACTATTCGTCAAATTTCATTAAAATAAAGGCAAAAAGATTATGGAAGAAACTCAGCAGTCTGACTCCCTGGAGGTGTTACGCCGTAAACTCGACCTGCTGCTGCGCACCGGTCAGTTATTGATGGAAAGTTCGGCAGACACCAGCCGCATAATACGCAACATGGACCGCACGGCGGCATATCTGGGCCTGCCGGAAAAGAAGCTGCACATTCACATCACCTACAACATGCTGATGGTAAACCTCAGCGACAAGACCCATTCTTTCTCTAAATTTCAGCGCTGCGACAGGCACGGCATCAACATGGACGCCATATCTGCCATAAGCAAGCTGTCGTGGAGGGCCATCAAAGAGGACTATACCCTCGACCAATACGAGAAGGAGCTGGAAAGAATAAAGAACAAGAAGCGTAACTACAGCCCGTGGCTCACAGCCATAGGAGCCGGTCTGGCCTGCGGCGGCTTCTGCGTTCAGTTCGGCTGCGACTGGCCTGCGTTTATCTATTCTTCGATAGCAGCCATAGCAGGCTTCCGCCTTAGAGCATGGCTCAACTCGACAGGCTCCAACGAATACGTCAACATTGCCTTTGCAGCATTTTTCTCCACACTGCTGGCATGCCTGTCAGCATACATCTCGCTGCCGGTGATTGAGTCGCACATACCGTCGGCACTGATACCCTTCACACACAGCGACACACCTTGGCATCCGCTCATGGCCTGTGCCCTGTTCATCGTTCCGGGCGTACCGCTGATCAACTTTGTGAGCGACATGCTCGACAGCCATATCAGCATAGGCATAACGCGGGCCGTCAACACGCTCATGATAGTGGCGGCCATGTCGTTCGGCATAGTAATAGCCATCAAGGTGTGCGGCATAGACAACTTTGTGAAAGATCTCAGCATGACGCCACACAACAGCTATCTGGCCTATGCCGTGGCGGCAGCCATATCGGCCATGGGCTTCTCTATGATATTCAACATACCGCGGCGTCTGCTCTGGGTGGTGGCCATAGGAGGCATAATAGCCGTATGCACGCGTAACTTCGTGAACCTCGGACCGAGCAACGGCAACGTGGGACTCGACTGGGGCCTCATCCTTGGCTCGCTCATAGGCTCGTCGCTCATAAGTATCATCTGCATAAAGGCCGTTCACATATTCCACACGCCTCACCACTGCCTGTCTATCCCGAGTGTCATCCCGATGGTGCCTGGCGTGCTCATGTACAGGGCTCTCTTTGCACTGATAGAAATGCACGGAGTGGTCGGCGAGCTTACCATCGCCATACATAACGGCATAAGGGCGTCACTGATTATTCTCTGCATAGCCATCGGCGTGGCCATTCCTAACATATTTGCACGCAAATGGATTGCACCTGAACGCCATAAGAAACTGATAAAGATGATAGCCGAGCGCAAACTGAGAGGCAAGTTTGTCGACCTTGAACACATGAAATAACCTCTGACTCAGCGGCCACAGCGACTGCACGGAAGGCCTGAAAGACGGTCCGGCATGACAGTTTCTGCAACATATAAAGAGAGGCCGGGGCTGATGAAAATATAAAAGGTGTCCTTTTGCACTGCGAAAGGGCACCTTTTGCGTTGTAAAAGGGCATCTTTTAGGAGCCAAAAGACGGCATTTTGTAACACCTTGAATATCAACATGTTATCACACAGAAACAATCAACCTCAGCCATACCCCACTGATAGGGCCCAACAATGGCAGCCGCGGCTGGATAATGAGGCCTGCTGCAAGCCTAAACGCGAATCGCCCGGCAGACCGAATACAGTCTGATTTTATAAGCAGACTGATGCTTTCTGCCGGCTATGTGAGTCTTTCTGCCGGATTGCCGTACGTCTGTTCTTGACGTAAGCAGCCATACCTGCGAAAAATCCGTCGGCCATCCACATCATATTAAACGAAAAAATCCTGCCTAATCTCTATGACTGATTTGGGTTAAAAGAAAAAAATGGCGCAGAATAATAAGTACAATAAAAAAACATACGCGTCGTTTTGTAAGTATAGGTAATTACTGAAACAAACAATTTGTCAATCTGATATGAAAAAAAATCTAACAAGCCGCTGCCTTGCCATTCTGCTGATAGCCGGATTGTGCACAGTTAAGGCCATGGCAGGCAAGGCAAAAAAAGAGGTTTACATTCCGATGGACTATTCGGCATGCGGATATCATGCGTCTGAAATAGCCATTCCGGATGTACGAAACGCTGTCTTCGTGGGCAGCGACGGGGCCGACTGCTACGAGAAACTGCAGCGCGCCATCAACTACGTGTCGGCACTGAAACCCGACAAGAACGGCCACCGCGGAGCCGTACTGCTGGGCGAAGGCACTTTCAGAATAAGCAAACCGCTGCGCATAAGCACATCGGGAGTGGTGATAAGAGGTGCCGGACGCGGCAAGACCACCATAATAAAGCAGGGCTATGACAGAGGTGCACTGCTCTATATCGAGGGCGGAATGAAGATGACTGGAGGCGACACCATTGCCGTTGCAGGCGAAAAGACCATGGCCGGAGCCACTACGCTGACGCTGGCATCTGCCGCCAAGATGCAGAAAGGCAGCCGTATAAGAATTGTAAGGCCGTCGACAAAGGAATGGATAGCGTCGCTCTGCTGCAACGACTTCGGCGGAGGACTCGACTACACCGGATGGAAACCCACCGACATCGACATAACATGGGACAGAACCGTCAGCGCCGTAAACGGCAACAGCATAACGCTCGACGCGCCGATAACCACCACGCTCGACAAAAAATACGGCGGGGGCTTCGTTGTTACGGGATATAACAGCGCAGAGATAAGCGAATGTGGCGTTGAGAACCTTACTCTCATGTCGGAACACAACTCATGGAACCCTAAGGACGAGGACCACTGCTGGGACGCGATTTGGGCCGACAATGCGCGCGACTGCTGGGTAAGACGTGTGGAATTCAGGCACTTCGCAGGCAGCGCAGTAAATTTGCAGAAGCAGACAAGCCGCATAACGGTTGAAGACTGCATTGCAGGCGAGCCCGTGTCGGAGACAGGAGGATGGCGCAGATGCGTGTTCATAACACGCGGACAGCAGACCCTGATACAGCGCTGCGTGTCGCGCCAGGGCATACACGACTTTGCGGCAGGCTTCTGTGCGGCAGGCCCCAACGCCTTTGTACAGTGTGAGGGCGAAAACTCTTTGGGCTTCAGCGGAAGCATTGGCTCATGGGCAGCCGGACTGCTGTTTGACATTGTGAATATCGACGGCAACGACATAAGCTTCAAGAATCTTGAGCAGTTCCAGTTTGGAACGGGCTGGAACACGGCCAACAGCATGATGTGGCAGTGTACAGGCTCAACTCTCTACTGCTATTCGCCCGACAGCGACAACCGCAACAGCGCACACGGATGCTGGGGCACGCTGACAGGCAACGCCGAATGGACAAGCAGCAACGACCACGTGCAGCCGCGCAGCCTCTTCTACGCACAGCTCGAGAAGCGCATGGGCAAAGAAGCCATAAACGGATACATACTGCCCAGAAACACCAACGCATCGAGCAGTCCTGAGATTGCACAGGCGCAGATCATGGCACAGGTGTCGCTGACACAGCCAAGACTGACTATGGAGATGTGGATAGACTCTGTGCCCTACACAGCAAGCACATCGGCCAAAGGCGTGAAAGACATTGAGAGCGTGAAAGGAAACAAGTATGACGTGGCTGAAAATGACGGCAAAGCCATGAAATTTGCAATAGAGAACGGCCACATCACAGCCGACGGCAAGCTGATAACGGGCAACAACTACCAGATACCATGGTGGGCCGGACGCGTGAAGGACAACTTCGTGAAGAAAGGCGCACGCCCTGCCATAACACGCTTCGTGCCGGGACGCGAGGGCACCGGCTGGACTGACCGCATAGACTCTGTGGTGACATATCTCGACAAAAACAACTTCTGCATCTTAGACCACCACTACGGACTGTGGTATGACCTGCGCCGCACTGACCATGAGCGTGTGCGCCGTGCCGACGGCGACGTTTGGGCTCCGTTCTACGAGCAGGCTTTCAGCCGTACAGGACAAGGCACCGCATGGGACGGGCTGAGCTGCTACGACCTTACAAAGCCTAACCAATGGTACTGGATGCGACTCAACGAGTTTGCCGAAAAAGGTGCAGAGAAAGGCATACTGCTGTTCAACCAGAACTATTTTCAGCACAACATACTCGAGGCAGGAGCCCACTGGGTAGACTGTCCGTGGCGTCCGGTGAACAATGTCAACGGCACCGACTTTCCCGAACCTGTGCCTTTCACAGGCGACAAGCGCATATTCATGGCCGAGCAGTTCTACGACATCAACAACCCCATACTGCGACCGCTGCACAAGCAGTACATCCGCCAGTGTCTCGACAACCTCAAGGACAAGGGCAACGTGGTGCAGCTGCTGAGCGAGGAATATACAGGTCCGCTGCACTTCACACGCTTCTGGCTCGAGACAATAGCCGAATGGGAAAAAGAGACTGGCCTGCATCCTATGGTGGCGCTGAGCTGCACGAAGGACGCCCAGGACGCCATACTTGCCGATCCGGAGCTGTCGAAGGTGGTAGACATCATCGACATAAGATACTGGCACTACAACACTAAGGGACTTTGGGCGCCAGAGGCAGGCAAGAACCTTGCTCCGCGACAGTTCATGCGCAAGATGAAGGTAGGCAAGACTGGATTTGCCGAGGCATATAATGCCGTGAAGGAATACCGCACAAAGTATCCCGAAAAGGCCGTAACATTCTTCTCGCAGCAATATCCGCAGTACGGCTGGGCCATCCTCATGGCCGGTGGCTCTTGTCCAAACGTGGCCATAGGCAGCGACAAACTGCTGACCGACCTGACAAAGATGAGCTACATCAGCGGCGAAGGCAACTCAGCCGCTCAGGTGATAGGCAACCCTGCCGTTGGATATGTGATATATGCCCATGGCGAAGGCGACATTACGCTCAACGTTGAGAACGGAAAATACACACTGCATGCCGTCGACACGAAAAGCGGACTGGTAAAAACTGTGAAGAAGAGCGAAAAAATTTCAGGCACATACACAATAAGCGGTAAAGCCAAAGACACAGCCTACTGGCTGGAAAGATTATAAGAAATCATAGAATTTACTGATAACAGGTGTTGATTTTACACGTCAATACCTGTTTTTCGTATTTATAAATCAATTTTTCCCATTCTTTTAAGCCGTTCATCACTAATTTTGCAGCAAAAGAACGAGAAAACCTATGATTAACTTTACCGAACTTTACGACAAAACAATTGATAACCTTTTCGCATTCGGAACCAAATTCACCTCCGACCGCGAAATGATTAAAGACTGTATACAGGACGTCTTTGTCAAGTTGTACACCAAACGCGGTGAACTTGAATCAGTGATCAACATTGAGTCGTATCTGTATGTATCATTAAGGAACAGAATCAACGACGAGTTCAGACACAACACTCATGTCTGCGACAACGAGATTAACGATAACAACGTAAAGCCGCTCTTCGACAGCGAGACGTACGACATGGAGCGCATAGAAGAAGAGCAGAAAAAGAACAGCACCCTTACAGAATATGTAAAATGCCTGTCGCCCAGACAGCAGCAGATAATAAAGCTCTACTATATTGAGCAGCGCAAATATGACGATATCTGCCAGATTATGGGCATAAACTATCAGTCGGTGCGTAACCTCATGCACAGAAGCCTGCTAAGATTGCGTTTTTTAGCAGCAAGAAATGAGGCTGTATAAAGAGTACAAAACAAACTGCTTGCCGTCATATTATAAAATAATATAAGATGGCAAAAAAACAGAACATTAAAACAATGGCTGATAGGATTCTGTCAGGCAACAGATTTAACATTCCACCTCTTACAGAGATGGAGAAAAAAGAACTCAAAGAGAGAACTCTATTGACTATTTTACAGCTGAAAGAGCTTTAACGCATAATACACTTTTTTATAATAGCAAACGAGAACGGCCGCAAATCTTATGATTTATGCGGCCGTTCGTTATCAAAAAGACTTATTTTTACCATTATTTATTACAACGCATTTTTAGCGTACCTGTCTATTTTCGCATACATCAACCGCAGCATATCCTGTATGTAAAAGCCAAAAAGAAGGCATTGCAGCATAACCGGCACTGCAAACGAAACGTACATAAGGCAAAACCGTACATATATAAAAACAGGACCGCAACACTGCGGCCCTGCCAGAATAATTGATATAATCTAATACAAATCAGGCATAGTCAGACACCTGATTATTCGCTTTTTGCTGTCTTTATTTCGCCTTCTTCGTTGACATCAAGCTCAAGCACCTTCAGACTTCTTAGCCATGTAACGTCGTTAGAGGGCACACAGTCGTGATGGAACAGATACCATTTGCCTTTATATTCAACAATAGAATGGTGAGTTGTCCAGCCTACCACCGGCTCAAGAACCACTCCCTTGTATGTAAACGGGCCATAAGGGTTATCTCCAACGGCATAACACAGCAGATGGCTGTCGCCGGTTGAATAAGAGAAGTAATACTTACCATTGAATTTGTGCATCCATGAAGCCTCAAAGAAGCGGTGAGGATCAGAGGCAGCAAGCGGCTTGCCGTTTTCGTCAACCACAAGCACGGGCTTCGGCTCTTCGGCAAACTGCAGCACATCATCGGTCATCTTAACCACTCTTGACGGCAATGCAGGCTCATCTCCTTCGGGCAGATACTCCTTGCCCATAGCCTTGTTGTCCTTATAGCGCTGAAGCTGTCCGCCCCAAAGTCCGCCGAAATATACATAAATAGAGCCGTCATCATCCTTGAAGACACAAGGGTCTATCGAGTAAGATCCGCGAATGTGGTCGGCCTGTGGCTTAAACGGACCTTCCGGTCTGTCAGCAACAGCCACTCCGAGGTGGAACACATCGTTCTTGTCCTTTGCGCTGAAGATAAGATAATACTTACCGTCTTTCTCAACGACATCATTGTCCCACAGCTGTCTGCCTGCCCATGGAATATCCTGCAGGTCGAGAATCTTGCCACAGTCGGTAGCCTCTTCGTTCTCAATATCAGTGAGCGTGAGCGCATGATAGTCTTTCATTTCGAAATGACCGCCGTCGTCATCAAACGCAGCACCTGAATCCCAGTCGTGAGACGGATAAATATACAGTTTGTCGTTAAACACATGTACAGACGGGTCTGCCATATAATCAGACGGGAAAAGATATCTTGCTTTTTTCATGATTATTAATTTTAAAAGTTGTTTCTATTTAATTTATTGAACTTATTTCTCAAAGATCTTTATAATCTTGTCGACCACCGGCTTAGGCTTATTGCTGCGGTCGAAGAGCAGCGGATAGTTTACACGTCCGGGAACGGGGAAATCGTTAAGCCATGAACGTGTGTCTGTAACACCCCACAGAGTGACGCGCGAGATCTGTCCGCGATGGCGATAGTAGATATTGAAAATGTCGAGATAACGCTTTTCAAACTCTTTTACAACATCCTCGGGAAGTCCGTTCTTATACGGATTCAGTGCATCAGCATACTTGAAGTTCTGGCTTATCTCTGCTCCGCCAAACTTTTCAGGATTTGGCAGGACATTTACATCAAGCTCAGTAATCATCACCTTAACGCCACAGGCAGCAAAGGCATCTATCGACTTCTCGTATTCATCAAGGTCGGGATATTCGAGTCCGTTGTGCGACTGCATTCCGATACCGTCAACGCGGTAGCCTTTCGACTTCAGCTCTCTGACAATACGGCAAACAGCGTCGCGCTTTGCTGGCTTTGCCAGCGAATAGTCGTTGATATAGAGTTCCGCATTTGGATCGGCCTCGTGGGCAAACTTAAATGCAAGTTCAACAAATTCAGGACCTATTATGCGATAATATGGAGAATTACGGAAGGTGCCGTCATCGTTAAAAATCTCGTTTACAACATCCCATCCCAAGATACGTCCCTTGTAACGGCCTACAACTGCTGAAATATGACGGTGCATACGGTCGATGAGTACATCGCGTGAAACGGTGTCGCCACGCTCGTCGGTAAACATCCATACAGGAGGCTGAGAATGCCATACAAGGCAATGACCGATAATGGCGAGACCATTGTCCTGACCGAATTTTACAAAACGGTCGGCATCGTCCCAGAAGAAACGGTTTTCTTCAGGATGAATCTCCTCCCCTTTCATACAGTTTTCTGCCACAATAGAGTTAAAGTTATTCTTAACGACGTTTGTTTCATCCGGCGTCCTGTTCCATATCTGGTCAACATTCATGGCCGCTCCGACCAGGAAGTAACGTCCCAACACATCTTTAAGAGTCTTGGTGTTTCCGGCAGAAACGGGCAATGCACTTGCCATAGCGAACATACATGCCAGCAAAAATACTACATTTCGTTTCATTTTTATATTAAGCTTTTTCAGTTGAACGTTTTTCTATTTCCATGTTTATCTTGTCAATAACCTCGTCTGTAAGTTCATATTTTGAAATTATGAACATTGAAAGACCTAACAGCAAGGCCGGAATGACAGCTACAAGCCAAAGAATACCCTGCTCTGCAAAAGCAGTCTGCGAAACAGAATTGTTCTTGTCGAAACCGACAAAAGCCAGAATAAGGCCGGGAACAACGCCTCCGAGAGCCATACCGGCTTTATAGAATATACCGGTAAGGGCGTTTACGATGCCTGAAATACGCTTGCCATGAGTGTATTCGCCATAAGAAATAACCTCAGGAACGAGCGCCCACATATATCCCGTGGCAACGATAACTCCGGTAGACTTGATAAACTGTGCAAGATACACCAGCCATATCTGTGAACGGAGCGACGGCACCATTGAGATAATATAAATAAGTATCATACCGAGAATGGCAACAGACAAGAAAATGTTGAACATGCCACGCTTGCCAACCTTGCGCTTGATGGCCGGAACCATAGGCATGAAAATAAATGCCGGAACTGAACCAAGAGCCATGAAGTAAGCCAGCTGGTCGGCTGAAGAGTGTATGTTGTAAATCATGTAATAAGAACCGGCAGAGTTGCCTATTGCCATCATGGCGAAAGCCGTTACAAAGAAGAAGGCAAGAATGCGCAACGGACGGTTGCGGCGGAACTCAACCCAAAGGTCGCTCACCTTAACGTCGTCGGTCTCACTCTTATCCATAACCACACGTTCCTTTGTCTGAGTGAAGCAGAACAGCAGCAACACAAGACCGGCCACTGCATAGATGGCCATTGTTACGAACCAGGCATTGGCTGATTCAACGGTATTTATCTTGCCGTCGGGCGATAATGTTGCCACAATCATAGGTATGCCATATGCAACGGCAAGTCCTCCGACGTTGGCAAGGAACATTCTTACAGACGTAAGCACGGTTATCTCCTCAGTATCGCGGGTCAGCGACGCATTAAGCGCGCCATAAGGCACATTTATCAGAGTGTATAGCATAGACATGCCCACATAAGTGATGTATGCATAAAGCAAAGACCCGGAGAAGCCATCCCAGAAACATAATATGGCGAAGCCCGTAAGCGGCACGCCGGCCAGCAAAAGGTAAGACCTGTACTTGCCAAACCTTGGATTATGCTTATCGACATAGGTTCCTACAACAGGGTCCCAGATAACATCCACCACCCTGACAATCAGGAACATAAATGCAGCAGCAGAAGGGTCGAGGCCATATACGTTTGTATAAAACATAAGCAGATACATCGATATGGTCTGATAAATAAGGTTTTGGGCCAAATCACCTGATCCGAAACCTATTCGCTGAAGCCACGACAGCTTGTAAAAGCCTCTCGAGGCTGCGTTTTCCATCGTGTTTGAACTCATCTTTTTTAATTTAAATTTGTTTTGTAACTAAGGTAAACCAATTATGCTATTTTATTATTTTTGCGGCATACTCACCCATAACCTTATATCCGGCGGCATTAGGATGCAGCCAGTCGTCCTGCAAATCTGCCTTTAACTTTGAAGGCTCTGAAGGATCGCGCATAAGCTTGTCAAAGTCTATCACGTCATCAAACGTTCCGCTCGTTCTTATCCACTCGTTCACTGCCTGTCGTGCAGCCTCACGGAAGAATGTAAAATAAGAATGTCCGGCAAAAGGAGTTATCGTTGCTCCATATACCTTATATCCACGTTCGCGTGCCTTCTTGGCAAGCTGCTGATAAGCCTCAATAAGCTTGGCTGCCATAGCCTCACTGTTGCCGTTGATAGAACCCAAGTCGTTGACACCCTCAAAAATCACCACAGCCGAAACGCCTCTCTGTGCCAGGATATCCCTGTCATAGCGCTGCATGGCAGGCGTACCGAGTCCGCCGTTCAACACGCAGTTTCCGCCAATTCCGAGGTTAAGCACAGCCAGGTTCTTTCCGCAGGTCTGCAGGTTTGTAGCCAGGATGTCTGTCCAACGGTTCTGCATATTTGTAGTACTTCCTCTACCGTCTGTTATCGAGTTACCCAACACGGCCACTGCACTATTTTCATTTCCGCAAATATCTATTGCTGAAATATTGTACCAGTGGTCTATCTTTATTCCTTTTGAGAAATCGCTGCCGGGCTTTGACACACCTTTAATAATATATGACGTTGTACGCGAACCGAGATGTGATGTGGCTTCTGAAGGCGTGCTGCCATAATTTATTGTTATGGCAAGGCGCTGCAGCGGTTTAAGGTCAAACTTAACGGCGTCAGACATTACAGCCTTGCCGGCTGCAATGGTAACATTGCGTTTCTTGCCAAAAGTAAGATACTTTGCAGAACTCTTGTCGATAACACACGAATCTTCTGCATCTGCGATGTAAACCGACTTGATTTCAACAGGCGTCTTGCTGTATTCGTTTGAAAGTTGAAGCCTCAAGACATCTCCACCAACCGAAACACGCACAATCTGACGCAACGACATGCCCGACAAGTCGGTCTCCGCAGGCATATCCTTTCCGGCAGCAAGCTGAGGTGCCGATGCCCATGTGCCGGTCCACCGGTTATCCTTAACATCATTACCGGCATTGGCACTCATTGCAATGCTCAACAGAGCAACAATAAAAAACTTTTTCATGTTATTAAATATTAAAGAAACAAGCCGTCGGTGTCACAGCCTTGATGAAAAAGCAGACATCAGTCAGGCTTATACAAAATCAAAATTATTTATCAATTGCAAAAATACTCCATTGTTTTCTAAATGGGGATTATTTTCGTTACCATTGCGTTTCAATTCGTATCATCGGCAACTATTTACAACAAATAAATTAGGTTTTTTATATTTACGTAAGTATTTTTGCATAAAAAACCTTAGTAATATGAAAAATAAAGTAGTTACAGCATTTGTATTCTTTATCTTTTTTGCATCATTAAAAGCTTTTAGTGCAAATAGCTTTATCAGTTTTTCGGCAGGCGACATGCTGCTGAACCAGAACAATGAAGTGACTATATTTGTTGACCAAAACGACTGTAAGGGTGTGATGACGGCTGTACGCAACATGTCAACTGACATCAACAAAGTTTGTGGAGCAGACGTAAAGATCAGCACAAACAGCAACAACGCAAAAATCATTGTAGGCACAATAGGCCACTCTGCTGCCATAGACAAAATAATGAAACAGCGCAAGAACGACATGAAGCAGCTGAAGGGAAAGCGAGAGATGTATGTCATCACCATCGACAACGGCCAGCTGGTGATTGCCGGCAGCGACAGAAGAGGTACGATATACGGAATTTATGAACTGTCAAAACAGATTGGCGTCTCGCCATGGTACTATTGGGCAGACACTCCTATTGAACAGCACAAACATATATATATAAAAAAAGGTGTCTATACGGACGGTGAACCGGCCGTAAGATACCGTGGAATTTTTCTCAACGATGAAGCTCCATGCCTCACAACATGGGTGAAGAACACCTTTGGCACAGAATACGGCAACCACGAGTTCTATGCAAAAGTGTTCGAACTTATACTCCGCCTGAAAGGTAACCTGCTATGGCCGGCCATGTGGGGATGGGCCTTCTACGCTGACGATGAGCTTAACAGCAAGACTGCAGACGAGATGGGAGTGATTATAGGCACATCACACCATGAGCCCATGGCACGCAACCATCAGGAATGGGCACGTAACCGTGACAAATACGGAAAGTGGAACTATAACACAAATCAGGAAGTACTTGACAAATTCTTTAAGGAAGGAATTGAAAGACGACAGGGTACAGAAGACATTGTAACCATCGGCATGAGAGGCGACGGTGACGAGGCAATGAGCGAGGAGTCTGACGTAGCACTGCTCGAAAAGATAATACGCAACCAAAGACAGATAATCAGTGACGTTACGAAGCAGCGGGCAGACAAGACCCCACAGATGTGGGCATTGTATAAAGAGGTTATGGACTATTACGACAAAGGCATGAAGGTGCCGGACGACGTTACCATACTGCTGTGTGACGACAACTGGGGCAACGTAAGACGCGTGCCAAACGCAAAAGAAGCAAAACGTGCCGGAGGCTGGGGTCTGTATTACCACGTTGATTACGTTGGCGCACCGAGAAATTCAAAATGGATAAACGTAACACCCACACAGAATATGTGGGAACAGCTCTCGCTGGCTTCTGAATACGGCATAGACCGCATCTGGATATTAAATGTTGGCGACTTAAAACCGATGGAATATCCTATCAGCCTGTTCCTCGACATGGCATGGAATCCAAAGAGATATAACGAAACCAACATAATCAACCACACCCTCGACTTCTGTAAACAGCAGTTTGGCGACGAACAGGCAGAAGAAGCCGCACGCCTGCTTAACCTCTGCTGCAAGTACAACGGAAGAATCACGGCAGAAATGCTTGACCGCAACACATATAACCTTGAAACCGGCGAATGGGAAAAGGTTGTCAACGACTATATGAAACTGGAAGCAGAAGCACTGCGACAATTTATCACGCTGAAAGATGAATATAAGGACACATACCGCGAGATAATCCTGTTCCCCATACAGGCCATGGGCAACCTTTACCAGATGTATTACGCACAGGCCATGAACCACAAGCTATACAAGAACAACGACCCTGATGCAAATAAATGGGCCGACAAAGTGGAAGAAGCCTTCAGACGCGACTCTGTATTGTGCGCGCAATATAATCATGAGATTGCCGGCGGAAAATGGAACGGCATGATGATCCAGAAGCACATTGGATACACCAGCTGGAACGACGATTTTGAGAAAGACATGTTGCCCGAAGTGTTCAGAATAGCAGAGAATAACGCCGAAGGCGGCTTCATACACAAAGCAAGCAACGGCTATGCAGCCATAGAGGCAGAACATTTTTACAGCAAGGCCGATGCCAAAGATGCCAAGTGGACTGTAATCCCATTTATGGGCAGGACTCTGAGCGGAATATCATTAAGACCATACAACAAGGAGGTTGAAGGCGCCGGACTGACATACAAATTCGTTACAGACGGTAAATACACAGGCGATGTTAAGGTATATGTCGTAGTGAAGTCAACTCTCGACTTCCTCAATAAAGGCGGACTGACCTATAACATCAGTATTGACGGCAGCGAAGCTAAAACAATAAACTTCAACAAGGATCTGAACGAAAGTCCGGAGAACATCTATACGGTCTACTACCCCACTGTTGCCCGCAGAGTTGTTGAGAGCATAATAACACTGCCGCTCGGAAAGACAAGCGACAACATGCATGAAATAAAGATAACGCCCAACGATCCGGGCATCGTGTTTGAAAAAATCGTTATAGACATGGGCGGATACAAAAATTCATATCTGCACATGAAAGAATCTGAGAAGTTCAGGACGATGTAATCATAATAAAGGCAAATAAAACATAAAACAATTGGGCGGTTAAGATTTTTTCGTTATTTTTGTAGTTATACAACAAACGGATATGAAAAACTTTAAACTTGCTATTTACTTTATTATATATTTGTGTGTATCGTTGTTGGCAATAGCCGACAGCGGTTCACACCTTTATACGTCTGAACGCCTGGCCAGTAACAAGACAACATGTATAATTCAGGATAAATATGGATTTATATGGATAGGAACAGAATATGGGCTTAACAAATTCGACGGTTACAGATTTACACATTACCTCACAGACATCAACGACAGTACGTCTATAATCAGCAATGACATAACATCTTTCTTAGTTGATAAAAAAGGGCAATTTTGGATTGGAAGCGAGAAAGGCTTGATGAAATACAACTACAAGACCAACGATTTTAAAAGATATCATTGTCCAGACGGCAACACACCAAGAATAGAAACAATTCTCGAAATGAGCAATGGCGACATTCTCATTGCCACTGCCGGATACGGATTATATAAAATATCCAAAGGCACAGATAAAATCATTAAGGATAATTCTTTTTGGAAAAGTCATAATGACGACTATAAAAGCAGAATATTCGAAGATGACATGGGTAACATATGGCAAAACAGTCATCTGCCAATAATAACAAGAATTATTCTGAACAAAGAAAAAGTTCCTGTACAATTCAAAGATTTTAAACTTAGCCATGGTCCTGCTATTAGCTTTATAAAGAATGGCGCTAAAAGTTTTTATATCGTATGCATGTATGGCATACTTGAATATCGATATAAAGACGGAACCATACATGATGCCGGTTTCGATATGAGTGAACTTAACAGGACTGTCTCTATCCGAAAAGCAATATTAGACAGCAATGGAAATATCCTGATCGGTACATCAGGCAAAGGTATGATGATAATACCCCGAAACAGCCGTAAACTTATTTCGTATAAAGATAAAAATTCGACATTTGACTTGTCTACAGCAAATGTAAACAACATGTATGAAGACAAAGACAAAAACATATGGATAAGCTGCTATAAGAAAGGTATTTACATGATTTCACAAAAGAAAGATGCCTTTAACAGCTGGACTTTCTCACAACACAACTACTTGTTAGGAAGCAGCGTATCGTCCATTGCCCCCGGACACAATGGCGACATCTTTGTAACAATACAGAAAACCGGTGTTTATAAATTTGATAAAAATGGCAACATAACATCTCATCCAACATCACCGGCAGGAGCAAACACCATATACAAGGACAAGCAAGGAAACTATTGGCTATGCAGCGAAACCACACTTTACTCATATAACCCTTATACCGGAGAATATCATCAGAAAGCAAAATACGACGGATGGGGACTAAACTATATCACAGACGACGGAAAAGGCACCCTCTATATATGCAACTACAGTAAAGGTCTCTGTGTCTATAACACTCAAAACTGTTCGACAATACAATTCAGCATGAGAGATAAAGACAAGGGTAAAGGTGTGCTGTGCAACGACTGGATAAAAACGCTGTATATTGACAGAGATGGACTTCTATGGATTGGAACGACAAATGGAATATCCGTAATGGATACTAAATCGTTTAACTTTAATGTTATAAAAGACAAACGTTTCAAGAATATACAATGCCTGTCTGTCAACGAAACGGCAGACGGTAAAATTTTACTTGGCACAAATACTGGATTATATGTTTACAACAAGAAGAGACATACACTTTACACATTTCCAAACTCGCCCAAACAGCTCCAGAACAATTTTATATACAGCATAGTGTTCGACCATAACAATGACATATGGATGAGCACCGCCATGGGCATTTGGCAGTATAACCATAAACAAAAGACATTTATCAGCCATATACGCGGAAACGGACTTGCCACGAAGGAATACATCGGTGGAGCCGCAGCACATTTCAGCGATGACAGAATTGTATTCGGCATCGACGACGGCATAACCGTATTTTACCCGAAAGACATCAAGAACACAAAGATGGAGCTTGGGCAGATTTATCTGACAAACTTTATTCTCGACGGCAAGGAGATGAGCTGTTTTTCTGATAAATTTGTTGTGCCGTATGATGAAAATACATTTTCTTTGGAGTTCTCATTGCTCAATTTCAAATATACTGATGAAATTACATTCCAATATAAGATTAACGACAATGAGAACTGGATTTCCATACCGGAAGGCACAAACGCAATATCATTCAACAAACTAAAACCGGGAAAATACGAGATTGAGGTAAGGGCTACAGCCAACGGTGCTGTATCTAAGAGCACTAAGAAAGTAACCATAAAAGTGCTGTCGCCCTGGTATGCGTCAACGCTGGCATGGATTATATACATAATGGTAATAGCCACAGGCATCTACCTATACGCAAGAAACTACAAGCGCCGCAAGAACGAAGAATTAGAGGAGACCAAGATGCGGTTCCTCATCAATGCGACCCACGACATCAGGTCGCCGCTGACACTTATCCTCGGCCCTCTCAACAAGCTGAAGTCGAGACTGACCGATGCCGAAAGCCAGAACGACATAAAGACCATCGACCGCAACGCACAGCGGCTTCTGCTGCTTGTCAACCAGATTCTTGACATCAGAAAGATTGACAAGAAACAGATGCACCTGCACTGCGAAAAGACGGAAATGGCAACATATATAAATGATGTTTGCGCAAGGTTCAGATATAATGCCGACCAGCACAACATCATATTCAACTTCGAACATGAGGCAGGCTCATGCTATGCGTGGATAGACAAGATAAACTTCGACAAGATTATATCTAACCTGTTGTCAAACGCCTTCAAGTTCACGCCCGACGGCGGAAGCATAACCATACGTCTGAAAGAAGACGAACAGCACATAACAATAGACGTGCTCGACACAGGCATGGGTTTCAAGAACAAGAACACCGACAAGCTGTTTGAGCGTTTCTATCAGGAACCAAACAGCCGCGGCATCAGCCTTGAAGGCACCGGCATAGGACTCAACCTGAGCCGCACGCTAACCGAAATGCACGGAGGCACGATTAAGGCAGCCAACCGCACAGACAACGTGCAGGGCGCACAGATAACGATAAGCATACCCAAAGGCAACAGCCATCTGAAGCCCGAAGAGATAATTTCGCCTGAAGACGACAACTCAAACAGCATGCTGTCTAAGAAGCCCACATACACCAACTGCAGGATGATGGTGGTGGACGACGATGCGGAAATGAGGCAGTACATAAAGAATGAGATGAGCGAATGGTACAAGGTAGACACGTTCCCCAACGGCGTTGAAGCCCTTGACGCCCTGCTGAAAGAACATTACGACATCGTTGTCTCAGACATCATGATGCCGGAGATGGACGGAGTAACGCTGCTGAAGAAGATAAAGACCAACAGCCGCATAAACGACATCCCCGTGATATTGCTAACTTCAAAATCTGACGTTGCCGACAGGCTCGAAAGCTTCAAGAAAGGCGCAGACGCCTTCCTGGCAAAGCCGTTCAACATGTCTGAGCTGCACATACTTACAGACAATCTTATCAGCAACGTAAGAAGACTGCGCGGAAAATATTCGGGCGCACAGGAACAGAAGGACAAGATTGAACAGATAGAGGTGAAGGGCAACAACGACCAGCTGATGAACCGCATCATGAAGTCGATAAACGAGCATATATCCGACCCCGACTTCAACGTTGAGAGTCTTGCTGAAGACGTTGGAATAAGCCGCGCACAGCTGCACCGCAAGATGAAGGAAATAACCGGAATATCAACCGGCGAGTTTATCCGTAATCTGAGACTGGAACAGGCTGCACGACTGATAAGAGAGCAGAAGATAAACGTCACGCAGGTGGCCTATGCCGTAGGCTTCAACAACCAGACCCACTTCTCTACCGTGTTCAGGAAACGCTACGGCATGTCGCCTACTGAATACGCTAAAAAAGAGCATAACGAAAATACAGAGCAAAAACAGGAATCATGAAAAAGACATTTTTAACCGCCCTGCTAATGGCGGCAATCACATGCGTTGCATATGCAGAAGACGGCTCACGCCTTTGGCTGAGAAGCCAGCGCAACAGCGACCTGTGTGAAATCACGACTAAAGACAAGTCGAACACGGCTAAAATAGCCACAAGAGAACTTGCAACATACTGGCACGGAAAACCGGTAAGCCTGATAAAGGACAAGACGGCAACCGGCGAAGAAGGCTTCGAGATAACAACCGACAAGAGCAACGGCCACATAACAATAAAGGCGAAAAACAGCTGCGGACTGCTCTACGGAGCCTACGAACTGCTGCGCCTGCAGGACAGCGGTATGCCTGTCAACAACATCAACATAAAGGAAAATCCTGCCGTAAAATACCGCATACTCAACCATTGGGACAATCTTGACAGGTCTGTAGAGCGAGGATATGCGGGCCTGAGCATATGGAAGTGGGACGAAATCAACGGCGACAAAGGCACGATGAGCCTTGCCCTGAAAGAACGCCTCACTACCTATTGCCGCGCAAACGCGTCGATAGGCATCAACGGCTCGGTGATAAACAACGTGAACGCTTCGCCCAAGATGCTCAACACCTTATATATAAAAAAGGTAAAGGTGCTGGCAGATATGTTCCGCGACTACGGAATAAAGGTTTATCTCTCGGTGAACTTTGCGTCGCCAATGGCTGAAGGCGGACTGAAGACAGCCGACCCGCTAAACGAAGGCGTGCGCACATGGTGGAAAAACAAGGTAAACGAAATATATAAGGAGATACCCGACTTCGGCGGTTTCCTCGTAAAGGCAAACTCAGAAGGACAGCCCGGCCCCGGCGATTATCACCGCACACATGCCGAGGGAGCCAACATGCTTGCAGAAGCTCTTGCCCCGCACGGCGGACTGGTCATATGGCGCAGCTTCGTTTACGGCAATCATGAGGGCGAAGACCGCGTAATGCAGGCCGTTACAGAGTTTAATGACCTCGACGGAAAGTTCAACAGCAACGTTATTCTGCAAACAAAGAACGGTCCGCTCGACTTCCAGCCGCGCGAGCCTTATGCTCCTCTGTTCGACCAGATTAAGCATACACCGATGATGGCAGAGCTGCAGATTACGCAGGAATATCTCGGACAGAGCCGCCACCTTGTATACCTGGCACCGATGTGGAAAGAGTTTTTCAACTTTGTAAGCCCCAAACAGCTTATCGGCATTGCAGGAGTGGCCAACACGGGCGATGACGCCAACTGGTGCGGCCACCATTTCTCACAGGCCAACTGGTATGCCTTTGGCCGACTGGCATGGGACCCTACCCTGTCGTCAGAACAGATCGCAGACGAATGGCTCAAACAGACTTTCACACACGACACAGCTTTCATCAACCCGATGAAGGAAGTTATGATGAGCAGCCGCGAAGCCTGTGTAGACTATATGATGCCGCTCGGACTGCACCACATATTCAAGGCCGACCACCACTATGGTCCTGAGCCACAGGGCTTCTATCCAAAATATCCGATAGAATGGTGCCCCGTATACTATCATAAGGCCGACAGCACCGGCATCGGCTTCGACCGCACAATGAACGGCACAAAGGCCGTAAGCCAGTATCGCCATCCGTTCGACAGCATATACAACGACATCAACACCTGTCCCGAGGAATATCTGCTGTGGTTCCACCACGTAAGCTGGAATCACAAGATGAAAGACGGCACGACGCTATGGCAGAGCCTCTGCGCCCACTACAACCGCGGTGTGGCCGAGGCAAAGAGATTTGCCGAAACTTGGAGCAAGATGGAGCCGTATGTAGACAGACAGCGCTTTATGGAAGTAAGCCAAAGAATGGCCGAACAGGTAGAGAACGCCGAAGAATGGCGCGACACGTGCCTTAAATATTTTCAGACATTCTCAAAACAGGAAATAACAAAATAGCAAGCACATACAATGAACAAAATAACTTATCTGGCAGGCACCGCAGCCCTGTCGGCTATTATGGTCATGCTCTGCGGCAGCGAAGCCCATGCACAGGCAAAGCTGCAGAAACAGGGCACTGCCACACAAATAACAGTAGGAGGAAAGCCCATGCTCCTGCTGTGCGGAGAGCTGAGCAACTCGGCCGCTACGTGCGAGGCAGACATAATAAGCGTGATGCGCACATGCAAGGAACGCGGACTCAACACGGTGCTTGTGCCGGCACAATGGGACCTCATCGAACCGGAGGAAGGCAAGTTTGACTTCTCGCTGCCGAAGACAGTCATAGAACAGGCACGCAAAAACGACCTGAAAGTAATATTCCTTTGGTTTGGAGCATGGAAAAACTCCATGAGCTGCTATGCACCGCTATGGTTCAAGGAAAACACCAGGAAATATCCGCGCGCAATGACACGCCGCGGAAAGCCTCTTGAAATTGCCAGCGCATTCTCAGACAACATACTGCAGGCAGACAAAAACGCCTTCAGCAAATTGATGAAATTCATATCTGAGGCCGACAGCAGCCGAAACACGGTGATAATGATGCAGATTGAAAACGAAATCGGCATGCTCGAGGATGCACGCGACTACTCGGACAAGGCCCAAAAGGCTTTCAACTCTGCCGTGCCCGAAGACCTTATAAAATATATAAGGAGCAACGGGAAAAAGCTGCACCCTCACCTGCTGAAAATGCTCACAGGATCAGAGAAATGGACAAAAGACAGCCACAGCGCTATAAACAACAGGCTGAAGAAAGGCGCCACATGGGCACAGGTGTTTGGCACGGACATATATGCCGACGAAGTGTTCATGGCCTACTATCATGCAAAATATGTTGAACAGCTGGCTCTCGAGGCCCGCCGCATCTGCGACATGCCCCTCTATGTAAACGCTGCGCTCAACAGCCGCGGACGCAAGCCGGGCGAATATCCGTCGGCTGGGCCGCTTGCACACCTTGTAGACCTGTGGCACTGCGCCGCACCCAGCATAGACATCCTTGCTCCTGACATCTACGACACAGGCTTCAAGAGCTGGGCCGACCAGTACAAGCAGCCCGAAAATCCGCTGTTCATACCAGAGTCGCGCTTCTGCCGCAACAGTGGTGTGCGTGCGCTGTACGCCTTTGGCGAGCACGACGCCATAGGCTTCTCACCGTTCGACATAGACCATGGCTCTGCCGACGACCACAAGAGCATAAAGGAGAGCTACGCCATGCTGGAAGAGCTGTCGCCGCTGCTGCTGAAATATCAGGGCAAGGGCCTGACACACGGACTGCTCTTTGACGGCAACGACCGCGAACGCGTCATCGTAGACGGCGACATCACGCTGACATGCCGCCACAACTTCACACTGCCATGGGATCCTCGCGCCACCGACGGCTCTGAATGGCCCGAAGGCGGAGGCATTATAATAAAGCTGGCAGACATGGACTACATCATAGCCGGCAACGGCATCGTTGTAGAATTTACGACAAACAGCGAGAAGGAACAAGAAGAAAAAAAGATACTTGGCGAAGACGGATTTGCCCAGAAGGGCCAAAACACGGGCACGCAGAACGGAGCGCAGCCTAAATTTAAAGGAATGCGTGCAGGCATAGGCTACGTGGATGAGGTGGCAATAAACAAAGACGGAACGCTGAAATATCTGAGAAGAGAAAACGGTGACCAAAGCCATCAGGGACGCCACGCCCGCATATCTGTAGGCGAATATAAGATTCTGCACGTCAAGCTGTATAAGTATTGACAAGGGGAACAGCCAAGCAAATTTAAAAAAGGCTGCAGAGTCTGCCGTCAGACAAAGAAGGTTAAGGCTTCACAATAAAAATAAGGCCTGCTAGCGGCCGACAGAAAAATACTCTATATACGCCATAAGGATATCCTGAAGGGCGAATATAGAGTATTTTTTTTATGCCCTATCGGTCATGCCCCGTCAGACGATTGCCCCGTACACCTTATTATATTATACCCCTTACTTTCAACTCTAACCTGACTGATGCAGCAATTCAATGCTGTTGCGTAATCACTGCACAGGCGGATAAAAGGCTTTTTCGGGCAGCACCTAAAAACAGGCGTAAAAATTATAACCATTTACGCCTGTTTCTGTTACATTCTAAATATTCAGCGTTATTCTACAGAAAAATTATTAACCAAACAATAGCTATTGTGTTTCGAATTGTTAGTGGCCGGTTTACGTGTCGTAAACGGGTCACTTTTGATGCAAAAGTGACCGCTTTTTTATGCAAAAACCATAGAGTTTCTTCATTCAAAATAAAGAGTGGTCATTATTGCATGCAGGAATAAGCATGAACAAAACGTAAAAACACAACCATGCAGGCATGGACATGAGCCTGACAACGGCAGCCATAAAAGCATAAGAGGCATACGGTTTTACTCAAAAAAGGCAACAGAAAAACGTGCGTCCCTACATATTTCATGTTGCAAAGCACAACATAGACAGAACACACAATAACCGGAAAACGGCAAAAAAACATGGCTTCCGCAAAAAATATTTTAACATATAGAAACAATCAGCATGCGTAAACAACGGTCAAAATCACATAACTATAAAATATGACCAGCCTACATTAAAAATAGATAAAAAATCATATTATTAACAAGAAAACACAAAAAAGAGAGTAAAAAGCCACTAAAACGACACAAATCAGCACGTCTGCAACATTAAGAAACGTTGCTGAAACATTAATTAATACACTTTTAAACATAAATTCATACTTTTGTGGCGTTGAAAACTTTACCAAATTCAAACAATTTTAAACAATTAATCATGAAACGCGCAAAAGAAGCATGTAAGACTCTGGGCTTACTGATTCTGATGAGCATTTTCCCTATTTGGGCATTTGCACAGAACACAGTAACCATCACGGGTCTTGTTACCGATGACGACGGCCCTATCATCGGAGCAACAGTAAAGGTTAAGGGGTCGACCACAGGTGCAATAACTGACCTTGACGGAAAATACACATTAAAGGTAAGTCCCGGATCAGTCGTAACGTTCACCTACCTCGGATATGCCGACAAGGAGGTAAAGGTTACAAATCAGAAAGAAGTAAACGTAAAGCTCGAACCAGACTCAAAGATGCTTGACGAGGTTGTGGCCATCGGTTACGGAACGATGAAGAGATCAGACGTAACAGGTTCAATGGTGTCAATCAACGACAAGGCCATAGAGCAGACCGTGTCTACAAGTATCGATCAGGTGCTGCAGGGACGTGCTGCAGGTGTGCAGATTCAGGCAAACTCAGGTACTCCTGGTGCCAACACAAGTATCCGCATACGTGGTGTCAACTCTCTTAATGCGACCAACCAGCCTATATTCGTCATCGACGGTGTTGTGGTTGACGCACAGGGAGCAGACAGCAACGACCCCTTGTCAAGTAACAACCCGCTTGCCAGCATCAACCCGAGCGACATCGTGTCAATGGACGTGCTCAAGGATGCCTCTGCAACAGCCATCTATGGTGCAAGAGCGTCTAACGGTGTCATCATGATTACCACAAAGAGAGGTAAGTCTGGCGAAGCCACTATAACCTACGACGGCTACATCGGCTGGCAGGAAATGGCAAAGAAGCTCGACATGATGAACCTGCGTGAGTATGCCATACACCACAACGCACGCGCTGAAGAGGGCATCGTTGAATATAACGACGCATTCGTAAATCCCGACGCTCTTGGCGAAGGAACCGACTGGCAGGACGCCCTGTTCCGCAACGCTCTGATGACAAGCCACAACATATCTGTTACGGGCGGAACACAGAACGCGACATACGCAATAAGCGGAGGATACATGAACCAGGACGGTATAGCCATAGGTTCAGGCTTCAAGCGTCTTACTCTGCGCGGCAACACTGACGCACAGGTGAAGAAATGGCTCAAGGCCAGCCTGAGCTTCTCACTGACTGACTCAAAGCAGGAAGTAGGTGCCGACAACAACGTCATCATGAACGCCCTGCTCCAGCAGCCTTCAGTAGCAGTTACCAGCCCTGACGGAAGCTTCGACGGTCCGGACGACGTTTACATGCCCGTAAATGCCGTGGCCATAGCATCTATCAGAGAGAACTACAACAAGAAGATGAATTTCCGTATAAACGGAAGCCTCGAGGCAACCCTGATGAAGGGCCTCACCTTCAAGACAGAGCTTTCAACAGACTATAATCTCAACAAGTTCTATTATTATGAGCCCGACTATGAGTTCGGTGCCCTGACAAACTCTACACGTACCGGTAAATGGACAAAGACTGACACCAAATACTGGTCATGGAGAAACATCCTTACCTATCAGAACACCTTCAACAAGGTTCACAGCATCAACGTTATGCTCGGTCAGGAAATGAGCAACTCTCACTGGGAGACACAGGTGAGCACGGCTACAGGCTTCCTGACAAACAGCGCCCACGACCCGTCGGCAGGTGACATAACAGCCTCAACAGGTACAGGTACACAGAACGACAACTCTCTGTTCTCTTACTTCGGACGTGCATTCTATTCATACGACGACCGCTACCTAATCACAGCGACACTGCGTCGCGACGGTAGTTCTCACTTCGCTAAGAACAACCGCTGGGGATGGTTCCCTTCAGCAGCACTTGCATGGCGAGTTTCTAACGAGAAGTTCATGGCCGGCACAAGCGACGTTATCAACAACCTCAAACTCCGCCTCGGCTGGGGTTCTACAGGTAACCAGAACGTATCAGACTGGGCTTACATGGCTCTGCTATCTTCAAAGACCACGCCATGGGGAACTGGTGTGCTTACAGCCAACACAGCTAACCCAGACCTGAAATGGGAGACTACAACATCATACAACGTAGGACTCGACCTCAACCTCTTTGACAACCGCATCGAGTTTATCTTCGACTGGTACTACAAGAAGACCAAGGACCTGCTGCTGCAGATTCCTCTGCCTGAGTACCTCGGATCATACGGACAGGGCGCAGCTTCTAACCCATGGAAGAACGTAGGTTCTCTGCGCAACACCGGTATCGAAATGACATTGAACACTGTAAACATTGACAAAGGCGGATTCCAGTGGCGCAGCAACTTCGTGTTCTCACTCAACCGCAACAAGGTGCTCAAGCTCGACACAGAAAGTGCAACCATCGACAAGACATTCATGACAGGAAGCGAGAACAACACTGTTACAAGAACTGTTGAAGGCAAGCCTGTAGGACAGTTCTGGGGCTACAAGGTTATCGGACGCTTCGAGAAGGCAGAAGACTTCTACTATAAAGACAAGGACGGTAACGTCAAGCCGGTGGCACTGCCAGAAGGAAGCTCTATCGGAGAGGACAAGACATGGATTGGCGACTATATATTTGAAGACATCAACGGCGACGGCGTGATAAACAACAGCGACTGTACATTCATCGGCGACCCGCAGCCTGACTTCACTTACGGTATCGGCAACACATTCTCTTACAAAGGCTTCGACCTCACCATATTCTTCAGCGGCAGCTACGGCAACGACATTCTGAACTATACACGCCGCGACATCGAGGACGTAAGAGTAAACAGCAACCTGCTGAAGAGCGCAGCCGACTACGCACAGATTGGCGTCATCGACCCCAACCTGCCCGACGACGACTTCCGCAACCTCTACGTAACCAACCCGAGCTCACGCCTGCCGCGTCTGAGCGCATCTACAACAAATGCCAACAACCGTGTAAGCGACCTCTATGTTGAGGACGGCTCTTACATTCGTCTGCAGAACATTTCGCTGGGCTACACGCTTCCGAAGTCATTCGTAAGAAAGCTCAAGCTCGAAAATGTCAAGGTATACATGAACCTGCAGAATGTTTACACATGGACCAACTACAGCGGCTACGACCCTGAAGTAGGATCAATGTACGGCGATGCACTTCTGACCGGCCTCGACTACGGCCGCTATCCTTCACCGCGCATCTACACCTTCGGTCTGAACATCTCATTCTGATAATCACAAATGTATTTGCGAAAGAAAGTAACAATTTTAACAAGAAAGAAAATGAAAACAAAAATATTCTTAGTAGGCTCGCTCCTGACAGCCGGAATAGCACTGACATCATGCAGCGACGACTTCCTTGACCAGAAAAATACGACGAGCCCTAACCAGGAAACATTCTTCGACAGCGACGAAGCTATCGACAAGGCCATGTATCCGCTTTACAACTATGTATGGCAGAGCTTCAACGACAAGGCCTACTACGGCATGGGCGACGGACGTGCCAACAACCTTACGGCTCAGTATTCAGACTATATCTACCCGTACACCAACTTCAACGAGACATCGTTAAGCCCGGGATTGTCTGACGCATGGGGCTCTCTTTACTCTGTAGTTGCACAGTCAAACAATACAATAAACAACATCCTCACCTACTCTACCTCTGCTGTAAGCGAGGAAGCCAAGACAAGAGGCGTAGCTGAGGCAAGATTCATGAGAGGCGTGGCCTACTGGTATATCGCATCTCTTTGGGGAAATGCCATAATATACACCAGGACAAGCGACCTCGTAAACAACTATGTTGTGCCGGCAAACCCGAGAGCTGACGTTATGGAGTTTGCAATACGCGACCTCGAATATGCAGCTGCCTACCTGCCCGCAACATCTCCTGAGAGCGGACGTATCAACAAATACAGCGCATACGGCATGCTGTCAAGAGTATATCTGTCAATGGCCGGTCTGACCACAGAAGGACAGTATGACGGCAACAACGTGGCTACCGACTTTAACCGCGGAACACGCAACACCTATTATCTTGAACTTGCGCGCAAAGCCGCAATGAAGGTTATCAACGAGTCTGACTTCAAGCTGATGACAAACTACGGCGACTTGTTCAAGATTGAGAACAACAACTGCCAGGAAGACATGTTCCAGCTGCAGTGGAACCAAGGCTCAACCGACGCTATCGGATGGGGATGCAACCAGACAATCACCGCTTACTTCGGATGGTCAACAATGGTTACAGACGGAACCAACTGGGGAGGTGCCACATACGCTTCTTACGACCTCTTTACCGAATATGAGAACAACGACCTGCGCAAGCATGAGAGCGTTGCATGGTACGGCGAATATTATCCCGACATGTACACAAAGGGCGGCGGCTACACCTACGGAGTAACAGAGAATGCAGGTTCTCAGGGTGCAAACATCAAGAAGTATGTTGTAGGCACACACGACGACAACGGCGTAAGCTACAAGCAGAGCTCAGGCATCAACACCCACATGCTGCGCCTGGCTGAGGTATACCTCAACCTTGCCGAAGCTATTCTGGGCAACAACGCATCTACAACAGACGCAACAGCGCTCTATTACTTCAACGAAGTGCGCAAGCGTGCCGGACTCAACGCCAAGACTTCACTCACATATGAAGACCTGCGCCACGAGCGCCGCATGGAGCTGGCCTTTGAAGGACAGTACTGGTACGACCTCGTAAGACGTGCATACTACAAGCAGCAGGAGGTTGTAAACTACGTGAACAACCAGAACCGCAACGCATCTTATTACGACAGTTCTACTCATGAATACAAGCTCAGCGAAGACTATGTAGCTCCGGGCAAGGGTGTTGCAACAGCAACAGAGAAGAACCTGCTACTGCCCTACTCTGACACCGACCAGAACCGCAACCCGTATCTCAAGAGCGACGCCAACGGCAACATACAGACCGTTCCTTATGAGTTCGGAGAGCGTGAGGTTTCAGAAGAAAGCCTGTTCAACTAAAATTATCAGCAAAACAAAATAAAAACGGAATTTCATTATGAAAATGTTTAAAAATATATGGCTTTTATGCCTCGCATTCGTTACAGCCGGACTGGTATCATGCAACGATGACGACGATGCGATAGACAGCGCACCTATAAGCGTGCTGCAAGTATATCTTGAAGATGCCGAAGCCACGGTAAAAGACCGCCCCGTAGAATTTGCCCGCCTTGGCCAGACCATACGCATATCAGGTTCTGGATTCAGAGGCATGCAGAAGGTATACATCAACGGCTTTGACACTTACTTCAACAATGCCTACGTTACAGACAACAACCTGATACTGAGCATCGACACAGACACTCCCGTATCAGACGCTCCAGACAGCGTGCGCAACACGATACGCTTCGTGAAGAGAGGCACTGAATATGTCTACACCTTCACAATACGCGCTGCATCTCCCTCGATAACCAGCATAGACAACACGCTGCCTATGCCGGGCGAGACGGTTACAGTGTACGGAGCCAACCTTCAGGAGACTTCAAAGGTTACACTGCCCGACGGAACAGAGATAACAGGAAACGCAATAACCAATGCTCCTGAAGATGAAGACGGCGAATGGTTCTCATTCGTAATGCCTCACAGCATTCAGGGATACGGCGCCATAACAATAGAGTGTGCCAACGGAACAGCCAAGTCGGCAGAATACTTCAACAACGACAAATGTATGGTGCTCAACTTCGACGGCGAAGGCAGCCAGGGCTTCTGGAGCTGGAGCGAAACAGGCAGCATGCTCGGAAGCGAAGATGTAGTTGACGACCCGCTCAACAGCGGCCGCGGAAAGGTGATCGACTTTGTGCCCTCACGTCTGCTGAGCAACGGCATCGCAGCCGGCAAGAGCCGCGCAACAGAATGCTGGACAGCCGGCAACGACGACCCGATGGACGACTGGAGCCGCATGTACTCTGTAATACCCGACACAACATTGCTCACCGACGTAGCCTTCCAGTTTGACATCTACGTTCCTGAAGCATGGGTAGGCACAGGCCACATACAGCTCTGCCTCATGAACAACTTCAACTTCGGCGGTATAGGTTCTGACGATGATGCCGACGGCAAGCAGACAGCTTTCTACTGCCCTTGGATACAGGACGGCAAGGCCATTCCGTTCAAGACAGCCGGATGGCAGACAGTTACAATACCGTTCAGCGAGTTCAAGAAATATGCAAGCGAGATTGAAGAAGGCAAGTCGCCCACATTCAGAGAAGTTGTTGAAGACCGCAACGCAGCCACATACCGCAACTTCGGAATGGGCTTCATCAACACCGACTTCGTGTTCGACGGTCTTAGCGTAACAGCCACAATCTTCAAGCAGCACATCTACATCGACAACTGGCGTGTAGTGCCCTGCAAGAGCGAAGTAATATCAGACTTCCCCGACGAAGAAGAATAAACAATACACCGCCTGCTCCGGTGCGAACAAACACACCGGAGCAGAATAAAAAAAACAAAACAACAAAAAAGTAATATCATGAAACTGAATAAAATAATCATACCGGTGCTGGCAGCCCCGTTACTCCTCACAGGATGCTACGACGAGAAGATGGACTGGCACACGCCGGACGGACATTATCCGGTTGTATCAGACGAGATTCCACTCTCACTCCAGGAGAAGATTGCCAACTACGACAACATCAAGGCCTACATGGCACAGTATATGCCTAACGTAAAGCTCGGCCTGGGACTCGGAGCAGACAAATATATCTCTGACGACACGGCCTATGTGAACAGATGTAACGACAACTTCCAGCAGTTTGTTACAGGAAATGCCATGAAGCACGGCTCAGTTGTTCAGAACGACGGTAGCCTGAAGTTCACCACGATTGACGCATTCCTGGCAAAGGTGCCTTCAGACATTGACATATACGGTCACAACTTTATATGGCACACCCAGCAGAACCAGACATATCTGAAATCGCTCATCGCACCTACAGTGGAGGTTACTCCTGGAAGCGACATCGCCAACGTCATTCAGAACGGCGACTTCGAGAGCGGCACAAAAGACCACTGGAGCAGCTGGGGCAACAGCTCTACAACAGAGGTGCAGGAAGGTGCTGGATATGACGGAAGCTACGGACTCGTAATGGTTAACCCAAGCGATGCCGACGACTATTCGGCACAGCTGGCTTACGACCTGACCGACCCGCTCGTAGCAGGAAAGAAATACATCATAAGATTTAAGGCTAAGGCCAGCACTCCTGCCGGCACACTGCAGTTTGCCACACAGAACAGCAGCGACTACTCTGGCGAGGGATACCACTCATTCAGCGTAGGCACAGAATGGACAACATGTGAGTATGACTATACCTGCACAAAGGACAACCTGAACCGAGTGCTCATCAACTTCGGCAAGGTGGCAGGAACCTACTACATCGACGACGTTGAGTTCGGCGAGGAAATAGGCGGATCGGCATCAGCTAAGCGCGGCCCTGCAAAGGCTTCGTCTGTAACCTACAAGTTCAAGACACCTGAAGAGAAGAAGGCAGCCCTGCTCGGAGCTATGGAGAGCTGGATTAAGGGCATGGCAGAACATCTGGGCAACAGAATAAGCGGATGGGACGTGATAAACGAGCCTATAACCGACGGCACACCTAAATGGCGCGGCATAGAGGGCAACTTCAGCGAAGGCGACAGCGAGCCTGTTGAAGATCCTGAAAGCGGCTTCAACCTCAACTGGGAGTCAGGCCACTTCTACTGGGGCTACTACATCGGCAAGGAATATGCTACAAAGGCATTCGAACTTGCACGCAAATACGCTCCAAACGCCAAACTCTATGTAAACGACTACAACCTGGAGACAAGTCCGGCAAAACTGGCAGAGCTCATCAACTTCGTAAAATACATCGACGAGAACGGAAGCGTAAAGGTTGACGGTATAGGTACACAGATGCACGTAGACGGCAAGTCGATAACCAAAGAGCAGATTGACGCAATGTTCCAGACGCTTGCTGCTACAGGCAAACTGATAAGGATAAGCGAGCTCGACGTAAGAATCGGCACGACATCGCCTACAGCCGACGACCTGCAGACACAGTCGGACGTATATCAGATGATCATCGAATCATACAAGGCAAACATACCTGAGGCACAGCAGGGCGGAATAACACTGTGGACTCTCTCTGACGCTGCCGACGAGCACACTTACTGGTATCCTGACGACGCGCCAAACATCTTTGACAAGAACTATGCCCGCAAGACAGCCTACAAGGGTGTATGCGACGGTATAGCAGGCAAGGACATAAGCGAGGACTTCACAGGAGACATGTGGATGAACGGAAAATAATAATTCTGATACAGCGATTTATCTTATCAATAAGGTGCATAGGCTATCGGCCGTGCACCTTATTATTTTTATATACACAGCCGCCAACCGTGCAAAGATATACCGCCTTAGGCTTTCTGCAAGCCGGCATCATGCCCGTATAACCATTTGCCATAGACAAAAGAAAGGGCTAAATCAGGCTCGCATCAGGCGCACTACGCCCTATCTGCCACCAGTCTTCATTCTGCCGGCCACGTCGCCACATCATGACACGGCACAGTCTTTTTGCCTTGCGCCAGCATCACGCCACCTGGCATTCTTAACAATGCCCGCCTTCCCCCATCCGTTCATCATGATTCACTGGTAAAAAGCCTGCAACAATCAAAGCAACACAAGGCAAAACATGGATAGATCATGACGTCAGGACAAGAACAAAAACAGGCGCTGAAGGCGGTAAAAAATCAGGACATTATATTTTTTCATTACAGAAAGCCAACATATAATATAAGTTAAACGGGAACAATAAAACCCACCATTCTATTAACTATTGTTCACAATAGGCACACCTAAAACATGCAAAAACAATGGTTTTGCCATGCTAAAAGCACCGGTTTTGAAGCAAAAAAGCATCACTTTTAAGTAAAAAACATGCCACTTTTGCCCCGTAAACGGCATAGTAATATTATTTAACACATACACAGCAAAGCCAAAATGGAACTAAAACACATAATATCAGCCACTTACACAAAACGCTAATTTTTGCGCCATCTATGGTCAAAAATCCGGTTTCATGATGAACACCGCCATTCTGGAAGCGTTAACCGTTCGGATTTTACGAAAAATACTTACAGCGTGTCTGTATGTCATCCATTATTTTCAAGACCCAAATATATGCAGCCAGACAATACAGCAAACAGCAAAGCAAGAATAAGCATACACGCCCTTAATAAGCCACAGCCGAAAGGCATTAAATATAAAATGCATGACAACGCTTCTATCTGCCGTCAGGATTCATCAAAAGATTGTCTTATACTGAGCTGACTACCATTTGCCTTCTCATGAAATTAGCTGACTTGTCAAAAAAAGCAGGCTGCAATACAGCAACAGAAAAATAATATGACGGCAGAAAAATTAAGTCTACTTTAAGATTAAAAAACATATGCAGCAGCATCACCTATCGGTGATAAATACAACATGAAAACATGTACAAGGCAAACCGGCAAAGACTGACCGATATACCGTATGCCCATAACCCAACTGATGTAAATAAAAATCTGTTTTCACTAAAAACATTCCAACAGCAAAAGCATGCCGCAAAAACATGAAAGAAGTATGCCGTTGAGAAAACGGCAACGGCAAAAATCAAAAATATAGCGCTCAAATATTTAAAAAAAATATGTTACAATTTCAGAAAAAACATGACAGACCTAGAACAAAATATAAAACTAAGGATAAAAACACATTAAATATTTTTTCACTAAAAACTTAATTCGCACGAAAATCAGGCTGAAACGTCAAAACATACACACCGAAAAACCTTGCATGCATCAAAAACCTTTGTACTATGATTTTTGATACAAAAAACCATAAAATAGAAATATTCAGACCATTTTAACAGAAGAAACGTGCCTTAAACCATGTAAAACGTCTAAATATAAGCTCTTTTTGCTTATATGAGACGTAGAAAAACGCGGATGAAACATTAAGAAACGTTGATGAAACATTAAGAAATACATTTATAAATATTAATTTATATTTTTGCGACGTAGAAAACTTTATAAAAAATACTATAAAAAAACTTACATCACCACGTAACAAAAATACCATAAAAAACAAAGCAAAAATACTTGAAACAAATATTAATGAGACACAAATGTCATGGCACAAGGCATACAGCCGGCCATAAAGACAAGGAAAAGAAAGCCAATATATAATAATGTAGAATAAGCATAATTCTGAAAACTTAAAAAAAATAATACTTTAAATTAATGTTTAACTTTGATAACTCAAAAGACTATGGATTACTTTAAATCTAGACAAAATCTAAGAGGAATCGTGCTGGCACTCGGAATAGCCTGCACAGCTTCCAATGCTTTTGCGGTATCACTTGCAACACCTCCAGAGAATGCCGGGGCTAACACAGCCATGGCCGTACAACAGAAAATTACTGTAACAGGTAACGTAAGCGATGCTACAGGTCCGTTGGTTGGAGCAACCATCAAGATTAAGGGCACGTCAACAGGTGTTGTAGCCGACATTGACGGTAACTTCAAGATTTCTGCCGGTCCAAACGACGTTCTTGAAGTGTCATACATCGGATATATCACACAGGACGTAAAAATCAACAACAAGTCGAAACTGACCATCGTACTCGAAGAAGAGAAACACTCGCTCAACGAGGTTGTGGTTATCGGTTACGGTACACAGAGACGTGAGGCCGTAACAGGTTCTGTTGCCAACGTAAGCGGCGACGAGCTCAACCAGATTGCAGCCACCAACGCCGCACAGGCCCTGCAGGGACGTGTTGCCGGTGTGCTCATGACACAGACATCTTCAAAGCCTGGTGCTGAAATGCAGATCCGTATCCGCGGTCAGCGCTCGCTCAACGCCAGCAACGACCCGCTGATTGTGCTCGACGGTATTCCGTTCATGGGTCAGCTCTCTGATATCAACCCTGGCGACATCAAGTCGATGGATATTCTGAAGGACGCTTCGGCAACAGCCATCTATGGTAGCCGCGGTGCCAACGGTGTTATCCTCATCACAACCGTAAAGGGTATGCAGGGCTCACCTGCCAAGGTAAGCTACAACGCATACATCGGTTTCAAGACCGTGTTCCACAAATATCCTATGATGAACGGAAAGAAATATGCCGAGATGCGTAAGTATGCCGGCCTGTATACAAACTCTCTCGACGAGAGCGACGACACTGACACCGACTGGCAGGATCTGTTCTACCGCACAGGTATCACCCACAGCCACGACGTAAGCATACAGGGCGGAACTCAGGGCGGAAGCTACAGCTTCGGCGCAGGCTACTATCACGACGAGGCTGTCATCCCGACACAGGGCTACGACCGTATATCTATCAGAGGTAACTTCGACCAGAGCGTGGGCAAGTATTTCCGCTTCGGTCTTTCTACCAACACCAGCTACCGCGAGACAAAGGGCAGCAACATCAGCATCTACAACGTGCTGTCTATGAGCCCTCTTGCATCTCCTTATGATGAGAACGGCAACCTGAAGCGCACGGTGCGCATGCCTCTCGACGAGACATTCGTGCTGACAAAGAGCGTAGCTGAAGACCTCAAGGACGTATGGCTCAACGAGGACAAGGGTCTTGGTTCATACAACACCATGTTCGCTGAAGTTAAATGTCCGTGGATCGAGGGTCTGAGCTATCGTGTAAACGTAGGTTTGAACTACCGTACAGCAAAGAACGGCGTGTTCACAGGCACAGGTGTAAACAACACCAACCCCGACGCCATCAACAGTGCTTCTGTACAGCAGGACGTAACAAGAAACTGGGTTGTAGAAAACCTCTTGACTTACGACCGCACATTTGCTGAGAAGCACCACGTTAACTTCACAGGCCTCTACTCTGCTGAGCAGACTACATTCGAGCGTACATACATGTCAGGCCGCGGCATCCCGGCTGAATACTTCCAGTATTACAACATCGGTTCTGCAACAGACGAGGTTTCTGTCAATCCTAACAACCAGAACTACTGGCAGAGCGGACTTATGTCATGGATGGGCCGTATCATGTATACATACGACAACAAGTATATGATTTCTGCCGCAGTACGTGCCGACGCTTCTTCACGTCTGGCCAAAGGTCATCAGTGGCACACATATCCTGCCGTATCAGTAGGTTGGAACATCTCACGCGAGAAGTTCATGCAGAAGTTCGACTGGCTCGACAACCTGAAGCTGCGCGTTGGTTATGGTGAAACATCTAACCAGAGTATCGACCCGTATTCTACACTCGGCGCACTCAGCACACGTCCTTACAACTTCGGTCCTGCAAGCACAGGATTCCTCCGCGGATACTATGTTTCTACACTGCCTAACGAGGAACTCGGATGGGAATATTCATCTACATGGAACTTCGGTCTTGACTTCTCACTCTTCGGCGGCCGACTCAGCGGTACGATGGAGTACTACGTACAGAACACCAACGACCTTCTGCTGAGCGTATCTCTGCCGGCTACATCAGGTGTGGGCAGCTATATGGCCAACATCGGTAAGACACGCAACAAGGGATTCGAAATGAGCTTGAACGGTGTCATCATCGACAACAAGAACGGATGGACATGGGATGCAGGCGTAAACTTCTACGTAAACCACAACGAACTTGTTGAACTTGCTTCAGGTGCAACTGAAGATGTAGGCAACCGCTGGTTCGTAGGTCATCCTATCGACGTTATCTACGACTACAAGAAGATTGGCTTGTGGCAGGAAGGCGACCCGTATCTCAACATTCTTGAACCGGGTGGAAACGTAGGTATGATCAAGGTTGAATATACAGGCGACTACAACGAGGACGGAACTCCTACACGTCAGATCAACCAGGAAGACATGCAGGTTATCGACATGGAACCTGACCTCATCGGTGGTTTCAACACAACAGTAGGCTACAAGGGCTTCGACTTCACTGTAATCGGTGCATTCCAGATTGGCGGTACACTCATCAGTACACTCCACTCTTCTAATGGTTACCTCAACATGTTGTCAGGACGCCGCGGACAGATCGACGTTGACTACTGGACAGAGGACAACACTGACGCAAAATACCCGAAACCGGGCGGCATAATGTCAAGCGACAATCCTAAGTACGGAAGCACACTCGGATACTTCGATGCAGGCTATCTGAAAGTACGTGCCATCACTCTCGGCTACGACTTTGCAAAACTCAAGGCTGTAAAGAACTTCGGCATCAGCAAGCTGCGTGCTTACTTCACAGTGCAGAATCCGTTCGTACTGTTCTCTCCGTTCACAAACGAGTGCGGTCTTGACCCGGAGACAAATACCATGAGTAACGATAACAGCACTATGGCTGTAACAATGGAAGGCTACACAGGATCACACAAACTTCCGGTTGTCGGCTATAACACTCCTGCCACACGTAATTTCTTATTTGGTATAAATCTGACTTTCTAAAAAACAAATAACCATGAATACGCTTTTAATAAAAATAAGGAACCTCGGAATAGCATCGTTAGGATTACTGATGCTCGGTTCATGCTCTGATATCCTTGACGAGCAGCCTCGTACTAAGTACGATCCAAGTTTCTTCGGAACAGAAGAAGGAATAGAAGGCGGTCTGACCGCACTCTATTCACATCTGAGAGACACATACGGATACGCTTACTACTACAACATCTGCGAAACAGGTACCGACGAATACACCTACGGCCACGACGCTGACGGCAACTTCAAGGATGCCGACCTCTCAGGAGTGGGCTCACTGACATCACAGTCATGCCGCGCAGACGCTTTGTGGAACAACGTGTTCACATACATCAACTCTGCCAGCGGCATCATCGAGAACGGTATGGCTTCAGGCATGGACGAAAGCCTTATCAGCGAGGCAAGATTCTTCCGTGCATTCGACTACTTCCGCCTCGTTCAGACATTTGGCGGTGTGCCACTCGACCTCGGAGCAGGCGAACTTAAGTTCAACACATCTCCTTCTCGCGTTTCAAAGCGCAACACTGTGCCTGAGGTTTACACAAAGGCCATATTCCCCGACCTCATCACTGCTGTAGCCAATCTGCCGGAAACAGGACGCGTAACTGGCGGACTTACAAAGACTGCTGCACGTCTGGTGCTGGCTCAGGCTTATCTTACATACGGATGGTGGCTTGAGAATCCAAAAGATATCCCGACATACCCTGTATGTGACCGCGTTGACCCGGACGGCCACGACGCACAGTGGTATTTCCAGAAGGCTTACGACATTGCACTCGAGGGAATACAGAACCCTGGCCCGTTTGCACTGCAGCCTACATTCTATGACGTAAACGTAGGTTCAAACGACCGCAACAACGAAATGGTGCTCTATGCTGACCACACTGAAAACAGCGAAGAGTTCAACGGCGGTTCGCTCAGCTACGGAAGCGGAAGCGCTCCTGACAACTTTGCAGGCTGGATGGTTACATGGAACTATCCTAACATGACAGCCACAAGAGCTGACAATGGTGCCAAGTTCACTCCGGTGCTCCGTGCTGCAACTCAGAATCTCGGACGTCCTTGGACACGTATGGCTCCTCCGCAGGAAGTGTTTTATAATACATTTGCCGACAAGACTCACGACTCTCGCTACGACGGTACATTTACAACCGTATTGCGCGCTAACTGGAATCTCGACCAGGCAAATTATGGAACACTGACACATGCAAAGAACGCCAACGACTCACTTATCAGCGTAGGCGATGCCGTACTCTCATTCCTCGACAGCGATGTTGCAGATCAATCTAAGATTAAATATGTAACAGACAACTCTGTTGGCGGAGGCGTTATGGAAGGACGCGCTGACTATGTGGTTGAACCTAAAGCCATAAGCCGTCTGAAATATCCTATTCTGTGGAAACTTGGTCCGTATCGTACAGACAACAACGGAACAGTTGGTCAGCCTAATGCAGCCCGCACACGTCCGTTCCCGATTCTGAAGTTCTCTGAGCTCTACTTCGCAGCAGCAGAGGCAGCAGTTAAGGGTGCAGCGACACAGCCGGGCTATTCAGCACGCGACCTGATAAACGTTATCCGTGCACGTGCAGGTAAATGGCGCTTCAGCAATGCAAAGAACGACTATTATGTAGCCGATTTCAGCAAAGAGATGACTGATGCCACTCCACAGGAAATCACAATTAAATACATTCTCGAAGAGCTGAGCCGCGAATACTTCGGTGAAGGTCACCGTTGGTTCGACCTCGTTCGTACACAGATGTGGAAAGAACTTGCAAGCACTTACACAATCGCCGGCATGAACGCAACAGACGTTACACCGCAGACATATACAAGAACCATCAATAATGAACACTATCTTCGTCCTATTCCACAGAGCCAGCTCGACGCTATGGAAATGACAGAAGAAGAGAAGGCAGAATTCCAGAATCCTGGATATTGATGAGTCTTTATCCCAAAATCTGCATGTAAGCACTACATAACAGGTAAAGTGTTTCTACAGGTTTTTATTTATGGTAAAGTTAGGAAGGAGATATGCGGTGTTGGCATATCTCCTTTTATTTTTTCATCTCATCAGCAATATGCCGGCGCCCACGTTTACTGAAAGCTACAGATTAACCTATGGCAGGAAATGCAGCCTGCAACAAACGAAACGCAACAATCCATTCCGCCACAATGTAAACACAAAAGCTTTATTCCACACCCAATATATAATGGAACCTTCAATGGCACTTTGCCTTGTTTATCAAAAAATGAAGTAGAAAAACATTATTAACGGCTAACACAATCACAAATAGGTCTCAAATAAATAGTACAAAACAGGCCATGGCACGTCTGTAAAATAATTATGAAACGTTTATTTATTACATTATTAATATTAACGGCAGGAATTATTGTTCCTGAATCGGTTTTAGCGCAACAGCGCTATCAAATCGGAGTGTGTGACTGGATGGTGCTGAAGCGCCAGAAACTGGGCGAGTTTAAGCTGGCCAAAGAACTGGGATGCGACGGCATAGAAATGGACATGGGAGGTCTAGGCGTGCGCAACTCGTTCGACAACAAGATGCGCGACCCCAAGATGGTGAAGCTCTTCAACCACACGGCCGACAGCTTCGGCATAAAGGTTGGAGCCGTGGCCATGTCCGGCTTCTACGGACAAAGTTTTGCAAAGAAAGAGAGCTGGCGCTGGCTGATACAAGACTGTCTCAACACGATGGACGCCATGGGGGCCAACGTGGCATTTCTGCCCCTTGGAGGATGCGGCAACAACTGGACCGACTCACTGCCGCTGCGCCAGCAGATAGTGTGGCGTCTGCACGAAATAGGCGAGATGGCCAAAGCTCGCGGCAAAGTGATCGGAATAGACACCCCGCTCGATGCAGAAGGCAACATAAAGCTGCTTGATGAGATAAATTCAGAAGGAATTAAGATATTCTACAAATTCCAGACAGCTATAGAAAACAAAAGAAACATAGCAAAAGAAATAGAAAAACTCGGCAAAGACCGCATCTGTGCCATACACGCAAGCAACACGGACGGTGTATGGCTCAGAAACGACAAGGCTGTGAACATGAAAAAGATAAAAAAGGCCCTCGACAAGGCAGGATGGTCAGGTTGGCTCTTTGTTGAACGCAGCCGCGACGTGAATCAGGTTCGCAACGTAAAGAAAAACTATGGCGAAAATGTTAAATACTTAAAAGAGATAATGCAATGAAAAAAATTTTAACTATTTTTGTATCGCTTATAACATTCGGAACAAATTACGCTCAAACAATCCAGTTAAACTCTAACGGCCGCGACCAGAACTATGTTAACACCATTCTGGGAAGAGCGCAAAAAGTAACTGACGCACTGAACATAACCGGAACAGACAAGGGCGAACAAGTCAGAAACATTGTTGCAAACAGATATTTTATTCTTAATGACATTTACGAAGAAAGAGACAGCCTGAAGAAAGTTGCTTCTTCACTTGCCGGCGACGACAAGAAACTCGCACAGAACTTCGCAGAAAGTCAGAAAGACCAGAAACTTTACCGTTCACATGCAGGATTTATTGCCGACTTGTCTTTGTTCCTTGACGATGCTCAGATCGAGACAGTTAAGGACGTGATGACCTACAACGTCGTAAAGGTTACATACGACGCTCAGTGTGACATGATTCCTACTCTGAAAGATGAAGAGAAGAAGCAGATTCTGGCATGGCTTAAAGAGGCACGCGAATATGCCATCGATGCAGAAAGCTCTAAGAAGAAGCACGAAACCTTCGGAAAATACAAAGGAAGAATCAACAACTACCTAAGCAAGCGCGGATATAATCTGCAGAAAGAGCGTGAAGAATGGGCTAAACGCGTTAAGGCACGCGGAGGCACACTGTAACGCATCTAAAAAACATTTATACCTCGAAGATATATAATGAAAAAATCTATTCTGATAAATATTCTGATTTCTGCAGCCGCAGCCACACCGGTCATGGCACAGCAGAATGGCATAACAGACACACGCAACAGCAAGTATGCCATAATAAACTCCACCCCTATAAGCGCCGTAAAATGGACAGGCGGCTTCTGGGGTGAACGCTTTGGCGTGTTCAGCGGCACTTCGCTGCAGAGCATGTGGGAGACATGGAAGTCAGACAAAGGCCACAGTTACAACAACTTCATGATTGCAGCCGGCGAGAAGAAAGGCAAGCGCCACGGACCTCCGTTCCACGACGGCGACATGTATAAGTGGCTCGAGGCCGTAGCTGCAGTATATGCAGTCAACAAAGACCCTGAACTTGAGAAGATAATGGACCGCGTGATAGAGCTTATAGCAAAAGCCCAGCGTCCAGACGGCTATCTGCATACACCGGTGGTAATAGCTGAAATCAACAAGAAGGCACTTCAGGACGAAGAGAAAGAGAACGAGACCATTGGCACAAAAGTAGGCACAAGCAAGGACGGCCGCTTCGGCAATCCGCTCAACTTTGAGGCCTACAATCTGGGACATCTCATCACTGCCGGAATTATCCACCACCGCGCAACAGGCAAGACCACTCTGCTCGACTGCGCGATAAAGGCTGCCGACTGCCTGTATGACTTCTACATGAATCCGTCTGCCGACGCACTCGAGAAAGGAGTAATCTGCCCCTCACACTATATGGCCATAACCGAAATTTACCGTGAGACAGGCAATCCGAAATATCTCGAGCTGTCGAAACAGCTGATAAACATACGCGACAGCGTAAAGAACGGCACAGACGACAACCAGGACCGCATACCGTTCCGCCAGCAGTACAATGCCATGGGACATTCGGTCAGAGCCAACTATCTGTATGCCGGCGTTGCCGACCTTTATGTTGAGGACGGCGAAGCACAGCTGAAGAAAAACCTCGACTCAATATGGGACGACATCGTCTACCGCAAGATGTATATCAACGGAGCCTGCGGCGCACTGTATGACGGCACTTCGCCCGACGGTACTGAATATAAGCCAGACCTTATACAAAAAGTACACCAGAGCTACGGCCGCCCATATCAGCTGCCCCACTCTACCGCACACAACGAAACCTGCGCCAACATTGGCAACATGCTGCTCAACTGGCGTATGTTCCAGAACACAGCAGACGCAAAATACACCGACCTGGTGGAAAACTGCCTGTTCAACAGCATTTTGTGCGGCATAAGTCTTGACGGCAAGAAATATTTCTACACCAACCCGCTGAGAATGTCAGACGAGCTGCCTTATAAGCTGCGCTGGCCCAAAGAGCGTACAGAATACATCAGTTGCTTCTGCTGTCCGCCGAACACGCTGCGCACACTCTGCGAGGCTCAGGACTATGCTTACAGCGTAGGCAAAAAAGAGATTTACGTTAATCTATATGGCGCAAACACTCTCACGACAAAGCTTGACGGAATAGGCGAAATAACTCTAACACAGGAAACCGATTATCCGTGGAACGGAAGCATCGCCCTCAACGTGACAAAGCTGAAAGGCAAAAAAGATTTCACGCTGAAGCTGAGAATTCCGGCATGGTGCTCTGACGCCAAGATAACTGTAAACGGCGAAGCTGTCAACACTGACATCAAGAGCGAATCGTATGCAGCTGTTACACGCACATGGAAAAAGGGCGACGTTGTAAGACTCGAAATGCCTATGGAGACAAAGCTCGTTGAGGCAAATCCGCTGGTTGAAGAGTGCCGCGGCCAGGTGGCTGTACAGCGCGGACCTATTATATACTGTCTCGAGAGCAACGACCTCAACGGCGTTGACATTGACAACATAGCCATACCGGTAGACGCAAAGTTTGTGCCCGTAGAGACAAACATAGAAGGAAGCCGCATCATGGCGCTTGAGACAGAAGCCGTAAACCGCAGCGAGAAGTCATGGAACAACACTCTTTACAGAGAAGTGAGCAAAGACAAGAATAAAGTGAAAATACGCCTTATACCCTATTATGCATGGGGCAACAGAGGCAAGAGCGAAATGACAGTATGGATACCCGCAGAATATTAATAACACTAATATCCGCAGCTTTTGCTGGAATAAACATCTATGCGACCGACTTGATTGTCAAGCCGGGCGCATACGCTATAGAGAAAGCCTTGCAGCAGGCCAGAGAAGAAAGACGCCTGAACAACGCAAAGGACATAACCATACGTCTGGCGGAAGGCACATACAGCCTTAATCAGCCCATCGTTGTAAGACCCGAAGACAACGGCACACGCATTGTTGCCGACGGCAATGTGACGATAAGCGGTGGCGTAAGGATAACCAACTGGCACAAGCAAGGCAAGATGTACGTGGCCGACGTGCCCGACTTCAACGGCCGTCCGCTTGAGTTCAGGCAGATGTGGGTAAACGGCAAGAAAGCCATACGCGCACGTGATGTTGAAGACTTCAGCGACATGTTCAGAATAAGAAGTCTCGACAAGGCAAAAGAAACAATATACGTGCCGGCAAAGGCCGTAAAGAAAATAGTGAACGCCAAGTATGCCGAAATGGTGCTTCACGAAATGTGGTGTGTTGCCAACTTGCGCATAAAGTCGGTTAAGATAGCCGGCGACAGCGCTGCAGTGACATTCCATCAGCCCGAAAGTCACATCCACTTCATGCACCCTTGGCCGTCGCCAATGGTTACATCAGACGGACACAACTCAGCCTTCTATCTCACTAACGCTAAGGAACTGCTCGACAGCGAAGGCGAATGGTATCTCGATGCCAAAGCATCTAAGCTATACTACATTCCCCGCAAAGGCGAAAACATGAACACGGCCGAGGTGATTGTGCCTGCAGTGGAAACTCTGTTGAAAGTGGAAGGCACACCCGACAATCCCGTAAAAGACGTAACTTTTGAAGGCATAACATTCAGCTATGCAACATGGATGCGCCCGTCTATAAGCGGACACGCCCCGCTTCAGGCCGGTATGTACATGACTGAGGCCTACAAGCTCAGACCGAAGATGATACGTCCCAACGGCGACCACAAGCTCGACAACCAGGGCTGGGTGGGACGTCCGGCAGCGGCAGTAAGCCTCAACTGTGCCGAAAACGTGTCATTCACAAAGTGCAGCTTTGAGCACAATGCATCTACAGGTCTCGACTATCATACATATATAAAAGGTGGAACCGTTGACCGCTGCAAGTTCAGCGACATGGGAGGCAACGGCATTTTGGCCGGAAGCTTCGGTCCGGAGGCTCACGAGGCCCATCTTCCTTATGATCCGTCAGACCGCAGGATTATATGCACAGACCTGAACATAACCAATAACCTCATAACAGACGTGTCGAACGAAGACTGGGGATGCGTGGGCATAGGTGCTGGTTTTGTGAAAGACATAAAGATATGCCACAACGAAATCAGCGAAGTGTCATACACAGGCATCAGCATGGGATGGGGCTGGAATCAGCAAGTATGCTCTATGTCTAACAACCTGATTAAAGGCAACCTCATCCATCATTATGCCAAGCACATGTATGATACAGCCGGAATCTACACTCTCGGCTCTCAGCCTCACTCGTTTATCGAAGAAAATGTAGTGAGAGACATCTACTCGCCGAGCTATGCACACGACCCGAACCACTGGTTCTATCTGTATACTGACGAAGGCTCTTCTTACATAACCGTAAGAAACAACTGGACTCCGAGCGAGAAATATCTGAAAAACGCCAACGGACCCGGCAACACATGGGAGAACAACGGCCCGAACGTGGCCGACAGCATAAAGGCAAATGCAGGTATTATGGCTGAATAACAGGCCATAATACCTTTAAACGAATTAATCAGTAAAACAAATAAACGAATCTATTTACAAATCTAATAATATGGGAAAAAGTAAAGGAAGCTTAAAAAGCACCATAGCCGTGTCGCTGACAAACTATCTCGACGCGGGAGCAATAGTGGCCGGAGCCAGCGGCCTGACGCTTTGGCAGAATTATCTCGACCTCAGCGAAGCTCATTTAGGATGGCTCAATGCCATAAGCGCCAACTGCCTCGGTGCAGCAATAGGAGCAATTATTGGAGGATTTCTCGCAGACAAATACGGACGCAAGGCCATCTACACATATAACATGCTTGTGTATATGCTCGGCGTGGCAATAATCATGCTGGCCGTCAACTTCCCCATTCTGCTTTTAGGCTTTCTCGTAACAGGTATATCTGTCGGCGTAGGCGTACCGGCATCATGGACTTATATTTCAGAAAGTTCTGAGACGGCAAACCGCGGACGCAACATCTGCATATCACAGATGGCATGGGGCATAGGCCCTCTTATCATTCTTATCATCGGAACATTGCTGGCACCGGCAACAGGAGGAGCAGGCGACACCGGAGGAGTGCTGTTTCCTTTTGTTGAATACGTGGCCAACCTCATAACAGGCGGCGAGGCACAGGGCGCAGCACTAAACGTGTTCAGTTCACGCATCGTGTTCGCCTCTCTCTTCATCGTTGCTTTCATAGCATGGCAGCTGCAACGCCGCCTCGACGAAAGCGCAGAATGGAAAGCTGCAAAGGCTGCTGAAGCAAAGGACAACACAAAGAAACACGGAGTGTTCTCTTCATTTGGCGAACTCTTCTCAAACAAGGTCTGCGTGCGCTCTATGCTGTTCTTGGCAGGAATGTATCTCACATGGAACCTTGTATGTTCTGTCATGGGTTTCTTCCAGCCGCACATATATGAGACAGCAGGCGGTCTCAGCAACGAGATGGCAAACATGTTTGCTGCCGGACAGTGGGTGGTCATCATCATCATGACATTTGTCTGCTCGCTGATTATCGACCGTGTCAACCAGCGCATGCTCTTTGCCATAGGCGTAAGCATGGGTGTTTTGGCTTGGTTGATTATTGTAACTATAGGCATCACCAGCATGACTGGTCTCGTTGTGTTCACACTTTTGTGGGCCATACAGGCCGGAATATCCGTACAGACATTCTATGCTCTATGGGCATCAGAGCTGTTCCCTGCAAAATACAGGGCAGCAGCACAGGGCATCATGTTCTTCATCGTAAGAGGCGTATCAGCCGTATGGGGACTCTACTTTGTTCACATCTACGGCAAGAACGGCGAAGGCTTCACCATCGCAGGATATATAATGATGGCATTCTTCATAATATCCCTCATCATAGGCACTGTGTGGGCACCTAAGACACAGGGCAAAACACTTGAACAAATAACAAAAGAAAGATATGGCGACAACATATAAAGCAACATGGATATGGTATCCGGGCGACTATGAGATATGGCTCGGCAACAAGATGAACAACCGCCGCACAGACCGCGGTGCGTATTTTCCGCCGTTCTGGAAACAGGACAGCCACTATGTAACCGTAGAGTTCAGCAAGGCCGTTGACCTTACAGAAGACGAAGAACTGAAGATCGAAGCCGAAGGCTCTTACAACATAAAGATTGACGGAAAGATGCTTTTCGGCATGCCCCAAAAAATTACTTTGGCTGCAGGAAAGCACCGCATAAACATCAAGGTGCACAACCAATGCACCCCGCCGGCACTTTATGTTGACGGAAAGACGGTGAAGACCGACGGCACATGGAACGTAACATTTGAGGACAAAGAGTGGATTGACGAGAGCGGCAAGGCCAGCGACACGTCATCTACAGTATATATGCCGGCAGGATTCTATAACTTCGACAATATAGAACAGCGCCCGTCACAGTTTAAACTTGAGCGCGAACGCCATGAAGCCGTGGCTGCCGACGGCAACGTATACGACTTCGGAAAAGAGACTTTCGGCTATGCCATACTGAAAGGCATAAAAGGCAACGGCACGATAAACATCTACTACGGCGAGAGCAAGGAAGAAGCCACGGACAAAGACCACTGCGAAACACTCGACAAACTTGAAGTATGCAATGGCATAGTAACTGATTTGGCTACAAACCAGACAGCAGAAATAGCTGACGAATACGTGCTCGGCAACAGCAAGGCATTCAGGTTTATCTGCGTTGAGACAGAAGGATGCTCTGTAAGCGGTGTAAGCATGGACTATGAGTTTATGCGCGAAGAAGAGAAAGGAACGTTCAGATGCAACGATGAAGAACTTAACAGAATATGGGAAATCGGCGCATACACAATGCAGCTTACCACACGCGAGTTTTTCATTGACGGCATAAAGCGCGACAGATGGGTGTGGAGCGGCGATGCAACACAGAGCTATCTGATGAACTACTATCTGTTCAATGACAACGACATGGTGAAACGCACCACATGGCTGCTTGCAGGCAAGGCTCCGATAACAAGCCACATAAACACCATAATGGACTACACCTTCTTCTGGTTTAACTCTGTATACGACTATTATCTGTACAGTGGCGACCGCCATTTCCTAACGCAGATATATCCTACGATGAAGACCTACATGGACTACGTGCTCGGCAGAACAGACGAAGACGGCATGGTTGAGGGCATGGACGGCGACTGGGTGTTCGTCGACTGGGCCGACAAGCCTATGGACAAGCACGGACAGCTCGCCTTTGAGCAGATTCTTTTCAGAAAGTCTCTTGAAGCTATTGCTGCCGTGGCCAAACTTACCGGCAACGACGAGGAAGGAAACGCATATCAGGAAAAAGCCGACGAACTTGGCAACAAACTGATGCAGTTCTTCTGGAACGACGATAAACAGGCACTCGTACACAACCGTCTTAACGGAAAGCAGAGCGAAGACGTGTTCCGCTACCCCAACATGTTCGCCATAATATTCGGCTATCTTGACGAGGAAAGACAGCAGACCGTGAAGAATTCTGTAATCCTCAACGAGGACGTTCTCAGAATAACAACACCCTACATGCGCTTCTACGAACTTGAAGCCCTGTGCATGCTGAACGAGCAGGACAAGGTTATGAAAGAGATAAAAGACTATTGGGGAGGCATGCTCAAGGAAGGTGCAACATCATTCTGGGAGAAATACAACCCTGACGAACACGGAACCGAGAAACTGGCGATGTATGGCCGCCCATACGGCAAGAGTCTCTGCCACGCATGGGGAGCAAGCCCGATATATCTGCTCGGCAAATATTATCTCGGCGTGAAGCCCACAAAGCCCGGCTTTGAGGAATATACCATAGAACCGGCTCTCGGCGGACTCGAATGGATGGAAGGCACCGTGCCGGCTCCGTTCGGCTCCATCTACGTGAAAATGGACGGCAATTCGGTTACCGTAAAGAGTGACGGCGGCCATGGAACGCTTATATTGGAAAACGGAAAAAGAAACATAGAAATACCATCAGGAAAAGAAATTACAATTAAATTATGAGAAACATTCGAAGCATAATTGCATCAGGACTGGTGATAGCATTATCGAGTTGTGGAACCTCTGTAACGAAAGTAGAACATAACCCGGCAGTGCCGCAGACAGAGTATGCGGCATCTCTGATCAACAGTTATGTGCCTTCAATGCAAAAGGGATACAAGATTAAAATCGGTGTGGCCGAAAATCCGGCTAACCTGCCGCAGGAAGGATTCACAATAAAGAGAAAAGGCAAGACGATAAACATTATCGGCAACGACGCGTCGGGTGCCATATATGGCGCTAACCGACTGCTCGAGTATTATAAGCTCAACGGCAACCTGGAAATACCCACAATCATCGTTGACGCACCCGAAATGAAAATACGCGGAGCATGCGTGGGCCTTCAGAAGACAGTCTACCTGCCAGGGCACAAAGTTTACGAATATCCTTACACACCAGAGAACTTCCCTTGGTTCTACGACAAGGAGCTGTGGATAAAATATCTCGACATGCTCGCAGCAGACAACATGAACGCCGTGTTCCTGTGGAACGGCCATCCGTTTGCTTCACTTGTAAAACTTGAAGACTATCCTTTTGCCGCCGAAGTTGACGATGCCACAATGGCTAAGAACCAGGAGATGTTCTCCTTCCTTACAACAGAGGCTGCAAAGCGCGGTATACGTGTAATACAGATGTTCTACAACATCATTCTGTCGAAACCCTTTGCCGACCATTACGGCATCGCCACACAGGACCGCAACCGCCCCATCACTCCGCTTATCAGCGACTACACACGCAAGAGCATTTCTGCCTTCATCCAGAAATACCCAAATGTGGGCTTCCTTGTATGCCTCGGCGAAGCTATGGCTACGATAGAAGACGACGTTGAATGGATGAAAAATACCATCATACCGGGCATTAAGGACGGTCTGAAAGCGTCTGGCAGAACAGATGAGCCGCCTATCATCCTGCGTTCGCACGATACAGACGGTCCACGCGTGTTGCGTGAGTCGCTTCCGCTCTACAAGAACATTTACACAATGACAAAATATACGGGCGAATCGCTCACCACATATGAGCCGGGAGGCCCATGGGGCGAGACTCAAAGACAGCTCAGCAGCGTGGCTCCGATACACATAAGCAACGTGCATATTCTTGCCAACCTCGAGCCGTGGAGATGGAGCTCGCCAGCCTTTGTAGACAAGGCGGTGAAAGCCATGCACAGAGTTCATGGCGCAAACGGTCTGCACCTTTATCCTCAGGCAAACTACTGGGACTGGCCTTACACAGCCGACAAGCTCCCCAATGGTGAGCGTCAGCTGCAGATAGACCGCGACTGGATGTGGTATTCGGCATGGGGACGCTACGCATGGAAGAGCCAGAGAGACAATGACAATGTGTATTGGCAGAAGGTTCTGGCAGACTATTACGGCACAGACACACTCACTGCAAGACATATTCTCAAGGCTTATGACGAGAGCGGCGAGATTGCACCTAAACTCATACGCCGCTTCGGCATCACAGAGGGCAACCGTCAGTGTCTGTTGCTCGGCATGAAAGCCAGCCAGCTCGTAAATCCTTATAAGTATACGGTTTATGAGGAGTTCTACCAAAGCTGTGGCCCTGCCGGCGAAAAGCTCATTGAATATGTTGAGAAAGAATGGAAGCACGAAAAGCACGTGGGCGAACTTCCGCTCGACATAGTAGACCAGTGTGTTGAACACGGCGACAAAGCTGTGGCAGCAATAAGCAATCTCAGCGACAAGATTACAAAGAACAAAGACGAGTTTGAGCGTCTTGTGAACGACATGGAGTGCTACAAAGAGTTTGCATATTCGTTTAAATACAAGGTTCTCGGCGCACAACAGGTGCTCAACTACAAGTGGAGCAAGGATGTAGAATACCTGAAAAAGGCCGTTCCGCTGCTCGAGAAGAGTAACGAATACTACAAGAAACTGGCCGAGAGAACAAAGGACACATATCTCTATGCCAACAGCATGCAGACCTCACAGCGCCGCATACCTGTAGGCGGTGACGGAGGCAAGTTCAAGACATGGGAAGAGATGATTCCTGTTTATGAGGACGAGCTTAACAGCCTGAAGAGCAACATCGTGAAACTTACTTCTCCGGATGATGCTAACAGCAAGAACGAGAAATATCCCAAGGCCGTAAACGCTGACGTAAAACTGATAAGCAACTACAAGACCGTTACGCTGACCAAGGGCGCCAAGCTGTTTGAAAACCGCGACGAGGCTATCGATTCGCTTGCTCCTGAGCTTGAAGGACTCAAGGCTCTTGTGCTCAACCGCGACACAACGCGCATCGTGGGAGGCAAGGTTGAGTTTGAAACCAGCAAGCCCGTCAAGATGCTTGTAGGCTTCTTCATCGACGACCAGAACAAGTTTGCCAGTCCTCCAAAACTCGAGACCGACGCCACCGGCAACGAGTTCGGACAGGCTGAGGCGCTGATAACCAACGCCATAAGCATGTCTAACATGCCTATAGTAAACATTCATGCATATCATCTTAACCCCGGACGCCACGTGATAAACCTGCCCAAGGGCATTATAATGGTTGCCGGATTTACAGCCACAGACCTCAAGATAAGAGATGCCAAGCTCAACGGCGGCAGCAACGAGGTTGACTGGCTATTCATGAAATAATACTCTGAAGAAGAATAATGGTAAAGAACATCCTGTTAGTTTTGATGCTGCTGATATGCACCGACGCAAGCGCACAGAGCCGCAGCAGACGACGCGCAAAGGCAAAGCCCGTTGTGCAGACTGTCGTGAGCCAGAAAGAGATGCAGAAGGTGTATGAGGCCGCACGAACTCCGTATAAATATGGTCTGGTCGTTGCTCCCGAAAGCAACGACCGGAAAATAGACTGCCCCACCGTGTTCAGGGAAGGCAACAGCTGGTATATGACCTATGTGTGCTACAACGGCTCTAACGGCACGAACGGAAGAGGCTACGAGACGTGGCTGGCCAAGAGCGACGACCTGCTCCACTGGACCACTCTCGGACGCATACTGGCATTCGGCAGCGAGGGCTGGGACATGAACCAGCGCGGCGGTTTTCCGGCACTTATCGACTATGAATGGGGCGGCAGCTACAACATTGAGAAATTCAAGGACCGCTATTGGATGACTTACATCGGCGGACAGGGCACAGGCTACGAGGCCGTGAACGCTCCGCTGAGCATCGGTCTGGCCTCAACCAAAGAGGACATCACCAAGGCGCACCTGTGGGAAACCTACAAGAAGCCCATATTGTCGTATGACGACAAGAATGCCCAATGGTGGGAGCAGCTGACTCAATACAAGAGTACGGTGTACAGAGTAGACAAAAAGAAGTTTGGCTACCAGTTCATGATGTTCTACAATGCCGGCGGAAAAGACGCCACTCATCCAAAAGGCGAACGCATAGGCATTGCCTTCTCGAACGACATGAGGAAGTGGCACAGATACAAGGACAACCCCATATTCGCACACGACAGCGACGGAACAATAACCGGCGACGCACAGATAGTGAAGATGGGCAACCTGTATGTAATGTTCTACTTCTCGGCCTTCAATCCTACACGCGAATATAACGCGTTCAACACCTTTGCCGCCAGCTACGACATGATTCACTGGACCGACTGGAAGGGCGAAGACCTCATTGTGCCGTCGAAGTCTTACGACGAGATGTTCGCTCACAAGAGCTCCGTGATCTACCATAACGGCGTGGTATATCACTTCTATTGTGCCGTAAACAACTCTGAACAGCGAGGCATCGCCCTGGCAACAAGCAAGCCCATGGGACAGAGCGAAGTCAGCTTCCCCAAGCCCAACGCAACGGGCAAGCGCTTTATAACGTCGCTCAACGACAACTGGGAAGTGAGCTACGGCCGCAACAAGTTCAGAACCGACATACCCTACAATCTTGACGACTATTACGGCGCGCTGCAGAAAGAACACGGCAATCTGCACGGCAGAGCCGACTTCAAGAAGTTTTTCCTTGCGCCCAACATGGAGGGCAAAGAATACTTCCTGCGCTTTGAGGGCGTAGGAACATACGCCGAAGTGACGCTCAACGGCAAGAAAATAGGTACCTACGACATTGGCCGCACGACAAAAACCATTGATATAACAAAATATGTACGCAAGGGCGACGAAAACCAGCTTGAAGTAAGGGTGAACCATCCGAAGGGCATAACCGACATGCCGTGGGTGTGCGGCGGATGCAGCTCTGAATGGGGCTTCAGCGAAGGTTCACAGCCATTCGGCATTTACCGCCCCGTGGTACTTGAGATAACAGACAAGGTGAGGATAGAACCCTTCGGCGTGCACGTATGGAACAATGCCACGGCCGACAGCATATTCGTAGACACCGAAGTGCGCAACTACGGCACTGACACCGCTTCTGTAAGCCTGACTAGCAAGATATGCGAGCAGAACGGCAAGCAGGTGATACGCCTCACAGAGAACATAACGCTGAAACCGGGCGAGACCAAGACCATAAGACAGTCGGCTCCGATAAGCAATCCTAATCTTTGGAGCATAGAGAAGCCTTATCTCTACAAGCTCAGCAGCATTATAAAGCGCAACAACAAGGCCACCGACGACCTCGTAACTCCGTTTGGTGTAAGGACGGCAAGCTGGCCGCTGACGCGCAACGACGGCGATCAGCGCTTCTATCTGAACGGCAAGCCCGTGTTTATCAACGGCGTATGCGAATACGAACACATGTTCGGACAGAGCCACGCTTTCTCCGACAGGCAGATAGACGCACGCATAAAGGAGGTGAAGAGCGCCGGATTCAACGCCTTCAGAGACGCCCACCAGCCGCACAACCTCAGATATCAGGAGCTTATCGACAAGGAGGGACTGCTGTGGTGGCCGCAGTTCTCAGCCCATATATGGTATGACACGCCACAGTTCAGGGAGAGCTTCAAGCGCCATCTTATCCAGTGGGTGAAGGAGCGCCGCAACTCGCCGTCGATAATACTGTGGGGACTGCAGAACGAAAGCACCCTGCCGGCCGACTTTGCCAAGGAATGTTCTGACATAATACGCAAGCTCGACCCGACATGCGGCACCATGCGCCTGATAACGACATGCAACGGAGGCGAAGGTACAGACTGGAACGTGGTGCAGAACTGGAGCGGAACCTACGGAGGAAAGATTGAAAACTACGGCAACGAGCTGAAACAGACCGACCAGCTGCTAAACGGCGAATATGGCGCATGGCGCACCGTGGGCAACCATACGGGCGAAAGATACACCGAGGAGAAATTCTGCGACATACTGGAGCGCAAGGCACAGCTGGCCGAGAGCGTAAAAGACAGCGTATGCGGACAGTTCCTCTGGGTGCTGCAGAGCCACGACAACCCCGGCCGCCGTCAGCCCGACGAGGGCCTGCGACGCATCGACAAGGTTGGTCCGTTTAACCACAAAGGACTCTTCACCACATGGGAGCAGCCTACAGACGCCTTCTATATGTATAAGTCGCGCTATGTCAAGGCCGACGACGAACAGACCGTATATATCGTGCCTAACATCTCTAAAGACAGCGTGCGCGTCTACAGCAACTGCGACTCTGTAAGACTTAGCTGCGGCAAGTGGGCCGAAACTAAGGTGAAGGCCGACACGACGTCGCTCTTCAGATGGACAGGCATAAGCCTCGACGGCGACATCATCAAGGCTACGGCTTATCACAACGGCAAGGCCGTGGCCGAAGACTCGATAGCCCTGCCGTCATACAAGGACTGGGACGAAAGCATGCTGAAACCCCTGAAAGGCTACAACTATCTTTACAACATCAACTGCGGCGGCGACTCTTACACCGACAAGTTCGGCACGGTGTGGATGCAGGACAACACAAAATGGTCTAAATCATGGGGCAGCAAGTTTCCCAAGGAGGCCAGTCCGTATCAGGCCAGCCAGACATGCAACAACGGCCTTGCCGTGTCGCCTCTGTTCCGCACATCGCGCTTCGGCCGCCACGAGCTGTCATACAGCTTCCCCGCCAAGCCGGGCAACTACCGCATAGAGCTCTATTTCATTGAGCCGTGGTATGGAGCAGGCGCAAGCGAGACAACCGACTGCGAAGGTCTGCGCCTGTTTGACGTGGGCATCAACGACAGCACGTATATCAAGAACCTCGACCTCTGGGCACAGGCAAGATATGCCAAGCCATACAAGCGCGTGGTAAACATACACAACTCTGACTACCGCATAAACATCAACTTCCCCAAGGTGAACGCCGGACAGGCCATAATATCGGCCATAGCCATAGCCACAACAGACTCTACTGCGGCTGCCGACTATCCCGAGGAGAACGAGCCGGAGATGTGGAAAAACTTTGACAGCGACATACTTACCAACACGCCCGACAGCCTGCTGCCGCCACGCAGCAACAGCTCGATAAGCGTGGAGGGAATGATAAACAACGGAGTGATGACATGGAACTACAACGTTGGCGTGGCAAAGGTTTATGCCCTGCGCTTCCGCTACTACAACCCCGAGGCCGAGCGCACGCTGCACGTGAAGATAACCGACCTCAACGGCGTGGTGTATAAGGAAGACGACATAACGTTCGTAAAGACGCCTGAAAAGAAAACCAAGAGGCGCAACACCAGCATCACCACCGGCTCGCAGACCAATGCCGGCAGCTACATAGTGACACTGAGCGGCGAAGGCATTGAGAAAATGTTGTTTGACAAACTGACTATCGAATAAAGACCGGCTCTGCCGGCTGCCAACTCAAGCCGCCACGGCATACGGCCCTACTGCTGTTGAAGGGCTGCTTTGCCGTTGCGGCAGCAACGTTTTTAATCGGATGCACAACGCGCTGATTTTCAACACGTTGCAAAAGGCCGTCTTTTAGACTGCAAAAGATGCCCTTTTAGACGGTAAAAGCATACCTTTTAGGATGCAAAAGGACGCCTTTTAAAAAACGGCTGACATGTATCGCAAAACTTAAAAGGAAAGATACATGACAAGGACGCATGACAACGATGCACCGAAACCCTGAAAAATAACATAAAAGAAGATACAGACAAATGAGAAACATCCTGATGACAGCCACACTTGCCTTATGCTCGTGCATGGCAATGGCACAAGGCCACGACTGGGAAAACCAGTATGTGCTCTCTATAAACCGCGAACCGGCAAGGGCGGCGTTTACGCCATATCTTACTGCTCCGGGCGACATGACCATGACGCTCGACGGAAAGTGGAAGTTCAACTGGACCAAGACGCCCGACATGCAGCCGGAGAATTTTTATCAGACCGACTTCAACGACAGCGGATGGACAACGTTTCCCGTACCGGGCGACTGGGAGATGAGCGGCTACGGAACGCCGATTTATTGCAGCTCCGGCTACGTGTTCAAGATTAATCCGCCCTACGTTATGGGCGAACCCAAACAGAAATACACTTCGTTCATAGAGCGCAACCCCACAGGCTGCTACCGCCGCACGTTCACAGTTCCGGCATCATGGAGCGGCAAGGAAGTGTATGTCCACTTCGGCTCCGTGTCGAGCGCATTCTACATTTATGTCAACGGCAAGCAGGTGGGCTACTCGCAGGGCAGCATGGAGCCGGCAGAGTTCAGGCTCACGCCCTACCTCAACAGCGGCACTAACCTCATAGCGCTGAAGGTTCTGAAATATTCAGACGGCAGCTATCTCGAAGATCAGGACATGTGGCGCATCGGAGGCATACACCGCAGCGTGTATCTATATGCCACGCCGCAGATACGCATACGCGACTTTGGCGTGCGCACCATTCTCGACGACACATACACCGACGCCACACTCGTGGTTCATCCCGAACTTGAAGTCGTTGGCAGCCAGCGCGGCGAGGGCTATCACATCGAGGCGCAGCTGTATGACGCCGAGGGCAAGGCTGTGCTCGACAGCACTCTGAAAGAGGATGCCGCCACGATGCTCAACCTCGACAACAAGGCAAAGATAATGAACGCGCGCAACCCTCAGCGCGGATATGCCGCCTACGGATGGCTCAAGGCAGAGGTGAAGAATCCGCATAAGTGGTCGGCAGAGACGCCTTATCTGTACACGCTCAAGCTGGCTTTGGTAGACAAGGCAGGCAACACCATCGAGCGTGCAGAGACAAAGGTAGGCTTCCGCAAACTCGAAATTAAGGACGGCCGCTTCCTCGTCAACGGTAAGCAGGTACGCCTGCGCGGCGTAAACCGCCACGAGATGGACCCTATAACGGGCAAGGTGATGACAGAGGAGCGCATGCTGCAGGATATAATGCTGCTGAAGCAGTGCAACATTAATGCCGTGCGCACATGCCATTATCCCAACGACACGCGCTGGTATGAGCTGTGCGACAAATACGGAATATACGTCATGGACGAGGCCGACATAGAGGAACACGGACTGCGCGGCAAGCTGGCAAGCGAGCCTTCGTGGGCAGCTGCCTTCATAGACCGCACACAGCGCCTCGTAATCCGCGACCGCAACTATCCCTGCGTGGTGTTCTGGTCGCTCGGCAACGAGTCGGGATGGGGTCCCAACTTCGCGGCTACCGGTGCATGGATAAAGGAATATGACCCCACACGATTCATTCATTACGAAGGAGCGCAGGGCCCCGACAGCAACGACCCGGCAACGGTAGACGTGATAAGCCGCTTCTATCCGCGCGTGCAGGAGGAATATCTTAACCCCGGAGTGAAGGACAACAACATGGAGCGCCCTGAGAACGCACGCTGGGAACGCCTGCTGAGCATTGCCGAGAAGAAAGGCGACAACCGCCCCGTAGTGACGAGCGAATATGCCCACGCTATGGGTAACGCCCTCGGAAACTTCAAGGAATACTGGGACGAGATATACAGCAATCCGCGCATGCTCGGCGGTTTTATATGGGAATGGGCCGACGAAGGCATATTCAAGAAGCGCGATGACGGCAAAACTATGGTGGCATACGGCGGCGACTTCGGCGACGCGCCCAACCTCGGTGCATTCTGCGTGAAGGGCATCGTGTCGTCCGACAGACAGACAACGCCTAAATATTATGAGGTAAAGCAGGTTTATGCGCCTCTTAAACTGACGCTCGACGGCAACCGCATAAACGTTATAAAGCGCGACGAACACGTTGATATAAACAATTACCGCTTTACATGGAACATCACAGAGAACGGCAAGATAAAGAAGAAAGGCGAGCTGAAAGACTTCACGTTGCCTCAACTTAAATATTCTGACGATGCCGACGTGCGCCTCAACATAAGCGTAACGCTGAAGAACGACGCAAGCTGGGCAAAGGCAGGACATGAGATCATGCACAGCCAGTTTGTGCTCAACGACAAGCTCGCGACAGCCTTCAAGGCCGCTGAACTCAAGAAGAACAAGGATGCCGACATTGAGGCTGCAAAGCAGTGGATAGAGAACGTAAAGCCAAGATTCTTCCGTGCGCCGACCGACAACGACAAAGGCTTCGGCAACTGGATAGCAAAAGACTGGAAAAGAAACCGTCTCGACTCAGCCGAAATAGTTGAGAACGAGCCGGTGAAAGCAACGAGAAACGCCGACGGAACTGTGAGCGTCAAGGCTTCTTACACCTGCAAGTACGTAAAAGGCTCTATACGTACCGACTACAGCTATACCGTAGACGCAAACGGTTCGGTAGACTTTAAGGCAACATACACACCGAGCGGAGAACTGCCGCCACTGCCGTGCGTGGGCAATACCTTTGTTATGCCGGCGTCATACACTAACATCAGCTGGTATGGCATGGGCATGCAGGACACTTACCCCGACCGTCTTGAGGCAGCATGCATAGGCCGCTGGAACTCAACTGTCGACAAGCAGTATGTCCACTATCCGCGTCCGCAGGACAGCGGCAACCATGAACAGGTGGCAGAACTAATGCTGACAGACAGCAAGGGCAACGGATGGAAGGTTACAACAGAGAGCGGCAAGCCATTCTCTTTCTCTGCCCTGCCCTACTCTGACATGCAGCTCTACAACACGGCGCACGACTGCGACCTGAAGGTTGAAGACCATGTTTACCTCAACATCAACGCCGCCGTGATGGGACTTGGCAACAGCAGTTGCGGTCCCGGCGTGCTCACGAAGTATGCCATCAAGCAGCAGCCCTACTCGCTGCACCTCCGTTTCACCAAGATTAAATAAAAATACAGATATGAAAAAGATTTTAATTTCAGCACTCTCGCTCTTTGCGGCCATGACATCAATGGCCCAAAGCAGCGTCTACACGCAACGCCAGTATCTGAGCGGACGCGGAAGCGACGACATGGTGCAGTGGGACTTCTTCTGCACCGGTGGTAACAACTCGGGCAAGTGGACCAAGATTGGTGTCCCCTCTTGCTGGGAACTTCAGGGCTTCGGCAACTATCAGTATGGCATGAAGTTCTATGGAAAGGCTTTTCCCGACGGCATTGCCGATGAGAAAGGTATGTATAAGTATGAGTTCACCTTGCCCGAAGAATGGGCAAACCATCACATCGAGCTCGTGTTCGAAGCCTCAATGACCGACACAGAGGTGAAGATAAACAAGCGTAAGGCCGGCTCTATGCACCAGGGAGCATTCTATCGCATCACCTACGACGTGAGCGACCGCGTGTTCTTCGGCAAAAAGAAAAACCTGCTTGAAGTTACCGTGAGCAAGGAGAGCACCAACGCCGGTGTGAATCTTGCCGAGCGCCGCGCCGACTACTGGAACTTCGGCGGCATCTTCCGCCCTGTGTTCATCGTCTGCAAGCCTGCCATCAACATCGAGCGCACAGCCATTGACGCCAAGGCCGACGGCACATTCAACGCCTATGTGCTGCTTAACCACACGCTCGAAGGCGCAAAGGTGAAGACCACTATCAGCGACATGAGCGGCAAGAAGGTGGCAGAGAACACCACAGACGTTAGGACAGGCGGCAACGAAGCCAACGTTTCGTTCAGCGTGAAGAGTCCTAAACTGTGGACGGCAGAAACGCCCAACCGCTATAAAGTGAGCTTCGCACTCATCGACAAGAACGGCAAGACGCTGCACATTGAGCAGGACAAATTCGGCTTCCGCACAATAGAAACGAGAGCAGGCGACGGACTTTACATCAACGGAAAGAAGGTGAACATACGTGGTGTGAACCGTCACAGCTTCTGGCCGGAGACAGGACGCACGCTAACTCCGCAGAGAAACATCGACGACGTGAAACTGATGAAGGCCATGAACATGAACGCCGTGCGCCTTTCTCACTATCCTGCCGACCCGGAGTTTTATGATGCCTGCGACAGCCTCGGCCTCTACGTGATGGACGAACTAAGCGGCTGGCATGGTCATCACGAAACTATCAACGGACAGAAACTTATCCGTGAGATGGTTATACGCGACGTTAATCATCCTTCTATAATATGGTGGAGCAACGGAAACGAGAAGGGATGGAACACCGAACTTGACGGCGAGTTCCACAAATGGGACATTCAGAAGCGTCCGGTGCTGCATCCGCAGGGCAACTTCAGCGGCTATGAGACAATGCACTACCGCTCTTACGGCGAGAGTGAGGAATATATGCGCAAGCCTGAAATATTCATGCCTACAGAGTTTCTGCATGCTCTTTATGACGGCGGAGCAGGTGCCGGACTGTATGACTACTGGGAACTTATGCGCTCATGGCCGAGATGTGCCGGAGGATTTATATGGGCACTAGTTGACGAGGGCGTTGTAAGAACCGACATGAACGGCATGATTGACAACGTGGGCAACTACGGAGCAGACGGCATCGTTGGTCCTCACCGCGAGAAGGAAGGCAGCTACTACACCGTGAAACAGATATGGAGCCCTGTTCAAGTGTCAATGCCGGACAACTTCAACGGCACTCTCAACGTTGAGAACAGATATAACTTCCTGTCGCTCAAGGGCTGCAAGTTTGACTATTCTTACGTAAAATACGACGGAGCAGAAACCAAGACAGTAAAACAGGGCACTGTAAATGGTGCCGACATAGCTGCCGACAGCAAGGGAGAAATAAAGATTCCTGCTGCTCCCGACAATGCAGATGCACTCAGCATAAAGGCGACAGACCAGTATGGTGAGGAACTTTACACATGGGTGTTCAAGCTGAAAGACGCCGACAAACTGCAGGTTAAGGCTGCAAAGGCCGGCAAACCTGTTATGAACGGCAACACTGTGAAGGCAGGAAACGTTACCTACACATTCTCAGAGACAGACGGAACACTGAGCAGCGTAACCACCGGCAAGGGCGAATATAAGTTCAACGGCGGCCCGAAATTCTTTGCTTATCGCCGCGCCGACCGCTCATTCGACCAGTTCTATAACCACGACGACCCTGAAGCTGAGAAGAAGAAGACCACATACACTGCCTATGAAGACCAGGGAACATTTGCCGGACTGAGCTGCAAAGACGGACAGAACGACACCCTGATAGTAACAGCCGACTACAAGCTCGGCTCACTTCAGAAGGCAGAATGGCGCATCGCACCCGACGGCGGAGCACGTCTTGTTTATACATACAACTTCAACGGCGTTGTCGACCTCATGGGCATAATGTTCAATTTGCCTGAGTCTGACGTACTGAGCAAGCAATGGCTCGGCCACGGTCCTTACCGTGTATGGAAGAACAGGCTGCATGGTCCGCAGCTTGGAGTATGGAGCAATGAATACAACGACCCCGTTCCGGGCGAAAGCTTCACTTATCCTGAGTTCAAGGGTTACTTTGCCGGCGTGCAGTGGATGAAGCTGAAGACCAAGAACGGCACAATAACCCTGCAGCCTGGCACCGACAAGGACTATGTAGGAGTGTATCAGCCGCGCGACGGACGCGACCAACTGCTCTACACACTGCCCGAAACAGGCATAAGCATGATGCAGGTGATACCGGCAGTAAGAAACAAGGTGAACACCACAGACCTCAACGGTCCTTCGGCACAGCCTGTATGGGCACGCGGAACCTATACCGGAGAAGTAACCTTACACTTTGAATAATGATGAAAAAACTCTTTTCGATAATACTTGCGTTCGCCACTTGCGCAAACGCATTCTCACATAAAGCCATTCAGGAGTCCGTTCCTGAATGGTATAAACGTTTCATGGCCCCTGCCCCAGAGACTTATCCCTGGACTTTCTGGTACTGGATGTACGGATGCGTTACCGACGAGGGCATCAAGTTAGACCTTGAAGCAATGCACGACGCCAGAATAGCCGGCTTCTATCTGATGCCTATAAAGGACACGACGGACGGCAAGGGATATAACGGCACGGCACGCCAACTCTCGCCCGAATGGTGGAAGCGTATGGACACAGTATTCCGCACGGCAGACAGTCTGAAACTGCAGATGGGTATACACTTTTCCGACGGTTTCGCACTAGGCGGCGGTCCTTGGATCACTCCGGCAGAGTCGATGCAGCGCATTGTCTGGTCTGATACCATTGTGTCGGGCGGCAAGCAGAGCCTCACTTTGTCACAGCCCAAGGCATACAAAGACTATTATGAGGACATTGCCGTTTACGCATATCCGGCCGAATACGCCGACGACCGCAAGCCAAAGGCTTCAGTAACATTCCCGTTCCGCTCGTCAGAGCCGTGTGACATCATCATGTCTTACGACAAGCCCTACACCCTGCGCAGCGTTGAAATAGTTACGGGAGGCAACAACTATCAGGCTCACCGCTTCAAGGTGTATGCCTCTGACAACGGAAAAGACTATAAGTTCGTGAGAGAAATAAGTCCGGCAAGACAGGGATGGCAGAACACCGATGCCTATGCCACTTATGCAATACCTGCCACAACGGCACGTTTCTTTAAGTTTCACTGGACTCCCGAAGGCAGCGACCCTGGTTCGGAAGACATGGATGCGGCAAAATGGAAGCCCAACCTTAAGATTGCAGGCATCGTGCTTGGCTCAGAACCCGTAGTTGACGGATATGAAGGCAAGTCAGGCAAGGTGTGGCGCGTGTCAAAGAAGTTCCCCATTGCCGACAACGAGTGCGTGTCTTTAAGCGAAATGATAAACCTTTCTGACAAGTTTATCTCATCTAATCAAATAGGTAAAGCTGTAACCGTAAACCTTCCGAAAGGCAAGTGGCACATACTAAGAATAGGCCATACATCGACAGGACACACCAACGCCACCGGCGGCGGAGGACGCGGACTGGAGTGCGACAAGTTCTCGCGCGAAGCCATAAACAAGCAGTTTGACAACTGGTTTGGTGCCATATACAACCATGCTCCCAAAGATGTCGTAAAGCGTGTGCTGACACGTCTGCACGTTGACAGTTGGGAGTGCGGCAGCCAAAACTGGAGCAGCAACTTCGCTGATGAATTTAAGCGCCGCCGCGGCTACGACCTCATGCCATGGCTTCCGCTCTATGCCGGAGTGCCGATGGAGTCTTCTGAGAAGTCGGATGCTGTACTGCGCGACATACGCCTTACCATTGCCGAACTTATCAACGACGTGTTCTTTGACGAAGTGGAGAAGCTCGGAAAGAAATACGGATGCACCCTTTCAGCCGAATGTGTTTCGCCTACAATGGTAAGCGACGGTCTGCTGCACTATCAGCACACCGACTATCCGATGGGCGAGTTCTGGCTCAACAGTCCTACTCACGACAAGCCCAACGACATGCTTGACGCCGTAAGCGGAGCGCATATATACGGAAAGAACATCATACTGGCCGAAGGTTTCACAGAAGTAAGAGGCACATGGGACGAGGATTTCGCCCTGCTGAAACCGCTACTCGACCGCAACTACTGTCTCGGAATAAACAGCATTGTGTTCCATGTGAACACTCACAACCCATGGACCGACCGCGCACCGGGCATGACGCTCGACGGCATAGGCACATTCTTTCAGCGCGACAACACATGGTGGCGCGAGATGCCTGCCTTCACCGACTACATAAAGCGCTGTCAGGCGCTGTTGCAATATGGCAGCAATGTGGCCGACCTCGCAGTATACACAGGCAACGAGACACCGAGAAGAGCGTTGCTGCCCGAACGTCTTGTAAATTCTCTGCCCGGACTTTTCAGCGAAAAGGACATTCAGCACGAAAAAGCCAGACTGGCAAACGTTGGTCAGCCGCTAGAAGTTAGTCCCGTAGGAGTTACACACACTGCCAACATGACCAAGGCTGACGCATGGACTAATCCGCTGAGAGGCTACCGCTACGACTCGTTCAACCACGACGTGCTGACAAAAGCCCGCGTTGAGAACGGCATGATTGTAACAGAAGGCGGCACAAAATACGGCGCACTCGTTATTCCGCAGGCACGCCCGATGAACCCCGACCGCATCGTTACATGCTGGAACGTGATAGACTCGCTCGAGGCTAAAGGCGCACGCGTGATACGCAAGCCATGGACACAGAGCGACCTTTCGTCAATAGGCATAAAGCGCGACATCACGCTGCCTGAAGGTATCGACTATGTTCATCGCCATGCCGACGATGCCGACATCTACTTCATGAGCAACCAGACCGACAAAACCATAAGTTTTATGCCTGAGTTCAGAGCCGTAAGAGCCAACAAATATATTGCTGACCCGATGACAGGCAAAGTGTATAATGCGCAAAACGAGCTTACGCTGACTGCCGGAGCATCGCTCTTTGTCGTGCTGACCGACCAGAATATTGATGCCGAAGACATGCCCGACATGAGCAAATATAACATGGCAATCAGCCTTGACGACAACAAATGGACCGTGAAGTTTGAGAAAACTGGCAAACAGGTAACCACGGAAAAGCTCTTCGACTGGAGCAAGGCCGACGACCAGAGCGTAAAATTCTACTCGGGACACGCCACATACGAAACAACGTTCAAGTATAAGGGCAAGCCTGAGGGCCGCGTATTCATCGACCTTGGCGAGGTGGCCGACATTGCCACTGTGTATGTAAACGGCAAGATGTGCGGCACGGCATGGATGCCGCCATACAACGTTGACATAACACAGGCTGTGAAAAAGGGCAAGAACGAGCTGAAAATAGTTGTAGTGAACACATGGGCAAACGCCCTGCAGGGCAACGACCAGGGCACTCCGCCGTTTGAAGGCATTTGGACTAACGGCAAATACCGCCGCGCAAGCAAGGAACTGCTGCCGGCAGGACTGCTGGGACCGGTGGTGATTAAAAATTAAGAATTAAAAAGTAAAAATTAAACATATATACTACATGAAAAGACTTGCATTAATCCTTGGCGCTATGTTTGCCGCTACTGGCATCAGCGCGAAGGTTACGCTACCAAAGATGTTCGCAGACGGAATGGTGATGCAGCGCGAGACTAACGCCAACTTGTGGGGAGAGGCAAAGGCATCGGCCACAGTGAAAATCACTACGTCGTGGAACAAGAAAACATATTCAGTGAAGACCGACAGCAACGGAAAATGGAAGGCATCGGTAAGCACGCCCGAAGCAGGCGGCCCCTACTCAATCACACTAAGCGACGGCGAGAAGACCGTTCTGAACAATATCCTTATAGGCGAAGTGTGGATATGCTCGGGACAGAGCAACATGGAGATGCCGATGAAAGGCTTTAAGAATCAGCCTGTTGAAAACGCCGTTGAGGACATACTGCACAGCAGCGACAGCAACCTGCGCCTGTTTACAGTGAAGCGCAACAGCCAATTCAGCGCCGTAGACACCGTAAGCGGCTCATGGAAAGAGGCCTGTCCGGCATCAGTGCGTGAGTTCAGCGCAACGGCCTACTACTTCGGCCGCGAACTGCGCCAGGCTCTCAACGTGCCCGTAGGACTTATCGTTGCGGCATGGGGCGGCTCTGCCTGCGAGGCATGGATGACAGCCGACTGGCTGAAGGCTTTTCCCGATGCCAAGATTCCGGCATCGCCTGAAGACATAAAGTCGAAGAACCGCACGCCGACAGTGCTATACAACGGCATGCTTCATCCGCTCATCGGCTACACCATGCGCGGAGTGATATGGTATCAGGGCGAAGACAACGTTACGCGCTATCAGACTTATGCCGACATGATGACGACAATGATTAAAGGCTGGCGCTCACAATGGGGACAGGGCGACTTCCCGTTCTACTACTGCCAGATTGCTCCTTACGACTATAAGCTGATCAACTATACGATAAACAGCGCCCTGCTGCGCGAACAGCAGGCAAAGGCCGAACTGATGAACACCAACTGCGGCATGGCTGTGCTTATGGATGCAGGACTTGAATACGGCATACATCCACGCAAGAAGAACCTTGCCGGCATGCGCCTTGCACTGCTCGCACTGAGCAAGACCTACGGTGTTGAGGGTCTGACAGCCGAAAGTGCATACTATAAGGACGTAACGTTCAAGAACGACACGGCCGTGGTTACGTTCAACCGCGCCAACATGTGGATATACGGACGCAACGGACTGAAGAGCGACCTATTTGAAGTGGCAGGCGAAGACCGCGTGTTCCACCCCGCCAAGGCATGGATAGAGCGCAGCAAGATGTACGTAAAGAGCGACTCGGTGAAGAAGCCTGTGGCCGTAAGATATGCCTTCAAAGACTGGGCCGACGGCGACCTGTTCTGCGACGGCCTGCCCGTAAGCTCGTTCCGCACAGACAACTGGGACGAATAATCCTGCCGTAACAACGTTACAGACATCATTCATTATAAGCAAAATCGTTACACTTATGACTGCCGGATGTAAGGCAACTCATAAATGTAACGATTTTGCTTTTCTGTCAACCATGTTTTCTGAGTATGATTTTTTCATGCAGACAATATTGATATGCCCCGAAATTACGATATCATATTTAGGTAAAAAGTCATGACAAAAATATTTTTCAATCTAGAAAGCGGATATTAAATTTATGTTAATGCAGCAACATTACAGAAGGCACATCATTAACATTTATTTGGATATCAGACAAAATAATAGGCCAAAAGCATGGATTTTTTGATGCAAAAGCATGACTAACGAGTGAAAAACAGGCATGTAATGCAGCGTAAAAAGCCCACTTTTGCACCGTAAACGGCAGAGTAATATTTTTTAACGGTCAAAGTTTTAAGTCTAAAATCACATAAGAAGCTGTAAGTCAACAACTTAACAAAAACACACGATTTTGAGCCTTTTTCGCATAAAATCACACTGATGCGCAGAGCATCGCTATTCTGGAAGCGTCAAACGTATCTCAAATGATAATTTTTTATTACATTATCAAGCCTCATAACATGTAAAATTCAACGTCATTTTTCTGCCATCTTAGCCAATTTTTTCATCTTGACGCCTGTCCTCATTGCTATTCTTTCACTGACGCTTATAACTCAGTTCACACACAGCCATTATTTTTTGTTTTTCGCATGCCCTATAATGTCTGTATTCAAACAAAATTGCGTATATTTGCATTAAAATATATAGGATGCGGCTCGGCAATGCTAATACCAGAAACGCATTTTTGTTTTTGCGTTGCTCTCGCCTTTCACTATATTGGCATATCAGACGAGCCACAAGCCGTTCATTCAGAGAACTATCATATAAAGGAGAAACGCAAAGATGAAATACCCAATAGGAATACAGAGCTTCGATCAAATAATAGAAGACGGATACGTTTATGTAGACAAGACGGACATGATTTATGACCTCACGCATGAAGGAAAAATCTACTTTCTGAGCCGTCCGCGCCGCTTCGGAAAGAGCCTGCTTGTGTCTACGCTGAAGAACTACTACCTTGGCCGCAAGGATCTTTTCAAGGGTCTTGCCATCGACGGCATGGAGAAAGAGTGGAACGTTTATCCTGTGTTCCATGTTGACTTCAACGGCTCCGACTTCACGCAGGCCGGAGTTCTGGAGAAACGTATAAACGGTTATGTTTCCGACTGGGAGAAAGAATACGGCGTGGTGTCTGACGGCGACACGCTCGACCTTGGCGGAAGGTTCATAAAGATTCTGGAGGCTGCGCATGCCAAGACAGGCCGCCGCGCGGTGGTGTTGATAGACGAGTATGACAAGCCGATACTCGACGTGCTTGACATGAGCCGCGAGCTTGAAAACCGACACCGCAACGTTCTCAAGGCCTTCTACTCCGTGTTCAAGGGAGCCGACGCCCATCTGCAGTTTGTCCTGCTAACGGGCGTAACCAAGTTCTCACAGGTCAGCGTGTTCAGCGGCTTCAACCAGCCCAAGGACATCAGCATGGATGCGCGCTACGAGACGCTGTGCGGCATAACGCAGGATGAGCTTGAGCATTATTTCAGCAGTCCTATATCCGACCTTGCCGTTGAATACCAATGCACTCCGGATGAGATGCGCCAGAGGCTCAGACGCCAGTATGACGGCTATCACTTCAGCAAGCGTATGACGGGCGTCTACAATCCATTCAGTCTGCTCAACGCTCTTGACAGTCTTAGCGTTGACGACTACTGGTTCCGCTCGGGCACTCCTACCTATCTTATCCGCCTGCTTGCACACTTCAACGAGAACATGAACGAGCTTACGGGCAAATATTACGCCATGGAGGAGTTCATCGACTATAAGGCCGACGTGGAACGCCCGCTGCCTATGATATACCAGAGCGGCTACTTAACGATAAAGGACTACAACATGCGCCATAACACATTCCTTCTCGACTTCCCCAACGACGAAGTCAAGAAGGGCTTTCTCACGATGATTGCCTCTTCGTATCTTCAGCCGCGCGAGCGTCTCAACGGCTGGATATTCGACGTGATTGACGCCATGGAGGCCGGCGAGGCCGACAGTCTGCGCACGCTGTTCACTTCCTTCCTATCGAGCATTCCCTACACCATGCGCCGCAAGGACAACGAGGCGGAGCGCGAACGCTACTTCCAATACACGTTCTATCTCGTCATGCGTCTTATCAGCGTCTACACCGTTTACACAGAGAAGGTGCAGAGCCAGGGGCGTGTTGACTGCGTGGTTGAGACTCCGCAGTATGTCTATATCTTTGAGTTCAAGCTCGACGGCACGGCCGATGAGGCTCTCAGTCAGATAGAAGACAAGGGCTATGCCCGCGAATATTCGGCCGATGCGCGCCGTGTGTTCAAGATCGGCGCCAGCTTCTCATCGGAGACGGGAACTATATCCGACTGGATATGTGTCTGAAACAGAACGTTCAAAATGGCATTTCAACCGCAATAGCCTACCGAAAAAAGATAACAAACGATAATTTCCTACTATTGATAAAAACAATATGAAAAAAACGTACTACAGAACGCTATCGAAAAAACAAGTCAAGAAAAAACATTTTGCCTTAAACGCAAACCGGCACGGCCGTCTGTCGCATTTCACTTATTATGCGATGTTGGTGCTTGCAATTGTCTTAACAGCAGTGACAACAAGCATGCCGGCAGCTGCAGCCGGTAAAGCGTCAAGAGGGAAAGACTATGTTCCGGCAGACTACACATGGACGACACAGAGCAAAAATTCATCTGAATCAATGCCATGCGGCGGACACGACGTGGGCATGAACGTATGGGTGGAGAACGGCGACGTAATGATATACGTGGCACGTAGCGGAATGTTCGACGAGAACAACACGCTGCTGAAAGCCGGACGACTGAGACTGCGCCTTACGCCCAACCCGTTTAACGATGCAGATGCAGGCTTCAGCCAGACTCTGAAGCTTGACGACGGCGCTGTTTACATAAAGGGAAAAGACACGGAAATACGCCTGTGGGCCGATGTGGAGACATCTGCCGTGTTTGCAGAGATAAGTTCAAAGACAAAGACAGACGCCACCCTAAGCTATGAAAGCTGGCGATATAAAGACAGACCTGTTACAAAAGCCGAATGCCAGCAGTGCTCATACAAATGGAATTTGCCAAAGGACTGCACCACATATCAGGATTCTATACGTGCAAAGGGCAACACACTTGTGTTCTGGCACAAGAACCGCGAACAGACTGTGTTCGACTTTACAGTAAACAAAGAAAACCTAGACGGCATTAAAAACAATCTGTACAACCCCATCGGCGGCCTGCGATTCGGCGGTGAACTCGTTGCCACGGGCTTCACTTTCTGCGGCACTACCGACGGCACCTATGCCTCAACAGACTTCCGTGCATGGAACTTTAAGGCTGAAGACATAAAGAAATCCACGATAACGCTAAACTTGTATGACGGCGACAAGGCCTCGAAAATACCTACGGCGAAAGAGTCGAAAAGAAGAAGTGCTGCATGGTGGCATGCTTACTGGCAAAGAAGCTATATCATACCGGCCGACAGAAACGACAACACGGACAATCCGACGAGCAAATGGCAAAGAATACTGCGCAACTACGAACTGTTCCGCTATATGCTCGGATGCAACGCTTACGGAGAATGGCCCTCTAAATTCAACGGCGGACTGTTCACCTTCGACCCTGTATACGTAGACCCGAAGACGCCTTTCACGCCAGACTATCGCAAATGGGGAGGCGGAACCATGACGGCTCAGAACCAGCGACTGGTTTACTGGCCTATGCTAAAGAGTGGAGATACGGACATGATGGCATCGCAGTTTGACACGTATCTGCGACTGCTGCCCACGGCCGTTGCACGCACAAAACATTATTGGGGACACGGAGGGGCGTCGTTTACCGAACAGATAGAAAACTTCGGACTGCCTAATCCTGCCGAATACGGCAAGCACAAGCCCGGCGACGACTACGGTATGGAGCGAAACGCATGGCTTGAATATCAGTGGGACACATCATTGGAATTCTGCTCAATGATACTACAGGCGCACTTTTACACCGGAATGGACATCACGAAGTATGAACCGCTGATTGTACAATGCCTGCAATTCTTCGACGAACATTATCAGTATCTTGCAAAACAGCGCGGAGTAAAGGCGCTCGACGGTGAAGGAAAGCTTATACTCTACCCTTCATCCGGATGCGAGACATACAAAATGGCATACAACCCGTCGAGCGTGGTGGCAGCATTGCGCACAGTGACAGAGCAGTTTGAAGCATACAAGGCAGCCAAAGGCACACAAGACACACTTGCTTATGCCCTCGACTCTACGTTCATAAGCCGCATACCCGACATGCCGCTGCGCACCATCGAGGGCGACACATGCATAGCCCCTGCCATTGTATGGGCCAGAATACAGAACGTTGAGACGCCGCAACTGTATCCGGTATTCCCCTGGCGAATATACGGCATGGGGCGCCCCGGATTAAACACTGCACGCAACACTTATCTTAAAGACCCGCACGCACTAAAGATGCGCACACACATCGGCTGGAAACAGGACAATATCTGGGCTGCATGCCTCGGCCTTACCGACGATGCGGCACGCCTTAACCTTGAGAAATTTGCCGACGGGCCTTATCGCTTCCCTGCCTTCTGGGACCCTGGCTATGACTGGGCACCCGACTGCAACCGCGGTGGCGCTGCCATGATAGGCTTGCAGGAAATGCTGCTTCAGGAAGCACCCGACGGTCAACTGCTACTCTTCCAGGCATGGCCACGCGAATGGAACGTGAAATTCAGACTTCATGCGACAGGCGGAAGAATAGTCAATGCGGAGATAAAGGACGGAAAGATAAAGGTTGAGACAGAGAAAACCAAATAAAATACCGCTTGTCTGCCACAAGATAAACAATAAAAGAAGAATGTATAATGATGCGTAAACTGCGGCAAGACTAACCATGAAAGCCGCATATATGCCAAAGTACAAGCAACCTATAACAGCAAAAAGAGACGGACAATACACGTTGACACGCTACGACATTATATATTCATAACCATATTGAAACAATAAACAAGGCCTTGCGCAATACTGATGCGCAAGGCCTTGTTTCATATCATATCACCGCATCGGTTTAGCGGTATGCCTTCTCATAAATAGCAAGTATTTCGTCTTCTGTCAGCATGCGCGGGTCAAGCTGGAACAAGCCTCCCATTGTTTCCTTTGCATTCTTAACCATTTCAGGAAGATCCTCTTTCTTAATGCCCCAGTCGCTCAGCTTCAAGTCGTCAACCTTGCAGGCCTTCTGCATCTTAACGAGAGCATCGATAAAGTCAGACGGACGCTTACTCGGCTCCATAGTCATGGCCTCTGCCATCTTCATGTAGCGCTTCATACTGTCATTGCGGAATGTCTCAAAATAAGACTGCGACAGACAAATCAGTCCTGCGCCGTGAGGCAGTTCAGGATAAAGGGCACTCATGGCATGCTCCATTGAATGTTCTGACGTACAGCTTGATGTAGACTCAACCATACCGGCCAGCGTACTTGCCCATGCAACCTTTGTCCTTGCCTTCAAGTTGCGTCCGTCAGCCACTGCCACAGGCAGATACTTGTAGATAAGACGGATAGCCTCGAGAGCATAAAGGTCACTTATCGGAGTGGCACAGTTTGCTATGTAGCCCTCAGCTGCATGGAAGAATGCGTCAAAGCCCTGATAAGCCGTAAGTCTTGGCGGGATGCTGAGCATGAGTTCCGGGTCAACAATAGACAGTGTCGGGAATGTCAGCTTGCAGCCAAAGCCAATCTTTTCGTGAGCTGTCTCATGGGTAATAACAGTCCAAGGGTCAACCTCTGTACCTGTGCCGGCCGTTGTTGGGATGGCAATAATAGGCAGAGCCTTCTCAACGGGCTTGTTCTTGCCTGTACCTCCGGCAATATAGTCCCAGTAATCGCCCTCGTTGCATGCCATTATGGCGATGCTCTTTGCAGAGTCGATAGAGCTTCCGCCGCCAAGACCGATGACGAAGTCGCACTTCTCTTCACGGCACAGCGCAGCTGCCTCCATTACATGCTGCTTGATCGGGTTGGGAAGAATCTTATCAAAGACAACGCTCTCAACATTATTCTCCTTAAGATAGCCTACCACTTTATCTAAATAGCCATACTTCTTCATTGAAGTTCCGCCAGAAATAACAATCAACGCTTTCTTACCAGGCAATTTTTCTGTTGCCAGCCTTCTGAGTTCGCCGCATCCGAACAATAATTTTGTAGGAATGTGCAGATTAAATACAAGGTTCTTGTTCATGATCGTATTAATTTAAAGTTTTCAAAAGCAAATATAATAAATCTATTACAAACAAAAGAATAAATATGAATTTAATTTTAAATTAAAACCGACAAGCAGCTTTATGCTTATATAAAAACATTATACTCATGATTGCAATGTCTGCCTATTTACGCTTCATTACGCTGTTCACTACGCGCACCGACGAAACGAGCTTGCCGGTGGACGTGAACACGTCGACGTTCCACACATGAGACGAGCGGCCCTTATGCACAATGGTGCCCACGGCACGCACCGTATCGCCCTCATGGGCCGAAGATATATGGTTACCGCTTACCTGCATGCCGACAACATACTCGTCGGGATTACATATTATCATAGAGCCAAACCCAGCCACTGTCTCTGCCAACGCAAGCGTGGCTCCGCCATGCAGGATGCCGAACGGCTGACGGTTGCGGTGGTCAACGGGCATAGTGGCCTCAACGCGGTCGTGAGAGGCATAGGTGTACTGTATGCCGAGGTTGCCCATAAGCGTAGACTTCGACTGGGCATTGAGTTCATCGAGCGGAATCTCGCTCGGACGCACCTCTGCCAAGAACGCCTTCTCAACAGCCACAGCCACGCCGTCTTCATTGTTAGACAGTGTGATATAGTCGGCACAACGCTTCACTGATCCTGGCGCATTGCCCATGGCTATTCCGAGACTTGCCAGCTGCAACATGGTAACATCGGCCACGCCGTCGCCGAATACTACGATGTCGTCTGTCTTTATGCCCTCCATCTCCATTACGGCAGCCAGCGTGTTGGCCTTGTTGACGCGGCAGCCAACCACCTCGAGGAAGAACGGCTCTGAGCGGAACACGTCGAGCACACCGTCGAGACGGCGCTTCCAGTGGTTCTCCAGTCCTACGAGAGCCTCCTCGTCGTCGCTGACAAGCATGCACTTGCACGGAATGAAGTCGATGGCTATGGAGAAATGCTCCTCATAGACAATCTTCATGCCGTTGAGCTCGGCTTCGGCCTTGATGTGCAGATTGTCAGGCATGTTCGTAACAATACAGTCCTCATTATAAGTAAGGATGCCAAATCCGTTTTTGTCGGCCTTCTTCTCAAGATAAGGTATCAGTTCGGGATTAATGCGGCGCTCAAATATCACTTCGCCGTCAGCAGCCCTTATAACCTGTCCGCCGTTATACGCCATAACATATCCGTTGTAGGTGTCAAGCTCGAGCATTTTGGCAAGTCCGAGCAGTCCGTATGTCGGACGCCCTGACGCCAGCATTATTCGCACGCCCATCTGCTGAACCTTGCGCAGCGTTGCCAGCGTGCGCTTGCTTACCTCCTTGTTGTCGTTCAACAACGTTCCGTCAACGTCCAGAACAAGCATCTTATATTTCATAGCTCAATGTTTTAAGGGTTATGTCAAAACAAGACAAAGCTCATATCCAGCCGCCGTATGCTGCTTCAGCCGGCAGGCGGCACGGCCTTTATCTTTCTTACAAAAATACGTAAAAACATTTTCATATTCTCACTTATCAGGCTATTTTTGTAACGGCGTTTCAGTTTTTTAAGGAATGCCGCGCCTTTGCCTCCACCTTTATAAATATATCTAAAAAAGGGTTGCCAAAGGTGCAGAGGGCAAATTTACATTCAAAAGTCGACAAAGCTGCTGCAAAAGAAGTTACAACCGACAACTGAAGGCGTCATCATATAAATAAGACAAATTCAACGCAGCCCTGCCGCAAAGGCAAGGGCACAAACACTGAAAGAGATGAGAAATTTTCTGTTATCTATCCTTCTGCTCATATCGTGCAGCATGAGCGCGAAGCTCACCGTTACGAAACTTACGTGCAACTATCAGGACGGACTGGCCGTAACAGCCGGCGACATACGCGTGGGCTGGCAGATGAAGGCCGACACCAACGGCGACAGGCAGACTGCCTACCGCATAAGGATTTTTGAGAACATAACCGGCAAAAGTGTCTACGACTCGGGCAAGACGGCGTCGGCCGAAAGCCAGCTGATATCGCTGCCGCCGCTGAAGGGCAACCGCCACGGCTACTACTGGCAGGTGTGCGTGTGGGACGCCGCCGGAAAAAAGTCGGCATGGAGCCAGAAGCAATATGTGAGAGTGGTGCCCGAAGAGCTCGGGGCTAAATGGATTGGAGCCATAACCAAAGCGGACGCAAAGCTGCCCGAAGGACGATGGGCAAACTCAGTGTTCAAGAAAGACAGCTTCAAGGCAAAATGGCAAGACACCGACACGCTGTCGGCTAAAAGCATAATACTGAGAAAAGAGTTCAGCACCGGCAAGAGGAAGATTACAGATGCCGTGGTGTACATAAGCGGACTGGGACACTACGAGATGAAGATAAACGGACGTAAGGTCGGCGACAGCGAGTTTGCCCCGCTTTGGAGCGAATACAGCAAGACCGTCTACTACAACACCTACGACGTGACACAGCTGCTCGCAGAGGGGCGCAACGCCATAAGCGTGCTGCTGGGCAACGGATTCTTCAACGTGCAGCGCATGGGCCGCTACAGCAAGCTGCAGACCAGCTTCGGCCCCCCGCAGATGATTATGCGCATGGAAATAAACTTCAGCGACGGCAGCCGCCAGGTGATAAAGAGCGGTGAAGACTGGAAATACACGCTGAGCCCGATAACGTTCAACAGCATCTACGGAGGCGAATCTTACGACGCAAGGCTCTGCCAGCCCGGCTGCGACAAGCCCGGATTCGACGACAGCAGATGGCATGACGCCGTGCAGGTGGAGGGACCAGCGGGCACGCTGACGCCACAGACTGCACAGCCCGTGAAGATAATGGAGCGCTACGGCGTGAAGTCATGGATGAAGATACATGCAGATTCGCTTGCAGCAGCGTCAAAGGCCACAAAACGAGAAATAGACCCGTCTGTGATTGTTGCCGACATGGGACAGAATCTTGCAGGATTTCCCGAGATAACAATCGAAGGCAAGCGCGGACAAAAGGTTACAATGCTCGTGGCCGAGAAACTCACTCAACAGGGAGCCTGCGACCAGAGGCAGACCGGACGCCAGCATTATTACGAATATACTCTGGGCAGCGACGGCACGGAGACATGGCATCCGCGCTTTTCCTACTACGGCTTCCGCTACATACAGGTGGAGGGGGCGGTGCGCGAGGGAGAGCCAAACCCGCAGGGGCTGCCCGTACTGAAGAAGCTCAGCAGCTGCTTCGTTTACAACTCTGCCAGAGAGGTGTCGTCGTTTGAATGTTCAAACGAGCTGTTCACCAAGACTCACCGCCTCATAGAAAGGGCTGAGCGCAGCAACATGCAGGCCGTGCTGACCGACTGCCCGCACCGCGAAAAGCTGGGATGGCTAGAGCAAGACCATCTGTGCGGCCCCAGCCTTCTCTACAACTACGACATGACGCGCTTTGCGCCAAAGGTGATACGCGACATAACCGACACACAGAAATCAGACGGCATGGTGCCCACCACGGCACCACAGTATGTGTCGTTCGGCAATCTGTTTGACGACTCGCCCGAATGGGGCAGCACGCTCATCATCATGCCGTTCATGTATTATGAGCAGTATGGCGACAGCACGCTCATCACCGCCAACTACGGAGCCATGAGCCGATATGTCGACTATCTGACGTCGCGCGCCGACAGCGGCATTGTGAGCCACGGACTTGGCGACTGGTACGACTATGGTCCATGGCGTGCAGGCTTCTCAAAGAACACTCCCGTACCACTTGTGGCAACGGCCCACTACATCTTCGACCTACAACTGATGACGCGCGCTGCACGCATGACTGGCAACACGGCCGACGCAGACAAATACTCCAAGCTGCTGGCATACGCCACGGATGCCTTCAACAGCCGCTTCTTCAAAGCCGACTCATGCACCTACGGCACGGGCAGCCAGACATCCAACGCCCTGCCGCTGTATCTCGGACTTACGGGCAACAACAAGCAGGACGTGCTCAACAGTCTCGTGGCAGACATCAAGGCACACGGCACACGCCTGACAACGGGCGACGTGGGCAACCGCTATCTGTTTCAGACGCTTGCACAGAACGGACTCAACGACCTGCTCTACTCCATGCTGAACCATTATGAGACGCCGGGCTATGGCTTCCAGCTGCGCCACGGCGCCACAACGCTGACCGAGCAGTGGGACCCCAACCAAGGCTCGTCGCTCAACCACTTCATGATGGGACAGATAGACGAATGGCTCTTCAAGACTCTCGCAGGCATACAAAATCGCCCAGGCACCTACGGACTGCGCCACTTGCTGATAAAACCAACGCTCGTGGGCGACCTCAAATATGTCAATGCGAGCACAGAGTCGCTCTACGGCATAATCAGCGTCAGCTGCACACGCAGTTCGCTCACCGTTGACATACCCGTAGGCTCAGACGCCACCATCGTACTGCCCGACGGCACCGAAAAGCAGGTTGGATCGGGCAAACACACATTCAACTTCTGAATGCATATCCATACAGACAGCCCTGACGGCAACAACACCTGACGGGCATCTGAAGCCTATATGGCAGATAAGAAAATCTGAAACATAATAAAACCGGGCAAAACATTATCCACAACATGTTTTGCCCGGTTTGTTTTTTTACATGCGCAGGATTATTACGACTTATCCTAACAGCCCTCTCACCACCCCACACCCTGCCCCACATTTCCGGCAAAATGAGTCGACACAGGCACAAGAATAAATAATAAGTTTTTGTCATGCCCGCTTTAACTGACCAAAGGACACCGTACTTGCCACAAAAAGCCATTCATTTACGACAAAAAAAGCGGCCACTTTTGCATCAAAAACGGCCCACTTACGACCCGTAAACGATAGGTTAATGATTTGAAACCTAATCACGCCATTTTGCTTACAGTCCGTATAATGCAAACCGCAGTTCAGACCATCCGTTAACAACGAAGACATATTTTACTTTCAGTTTTTTACCCTAAAAAATTCTGCTGCAATTTTCGGCCTGTATACATGGCACGGATCTGACAGAATAAAGGCAAATCATTGGCCTGCCCATGCTCCGCCAACATCTGTATAAACCGATGCTGGCAGGTATGAAATAAAGCATCATATTTTGGACAAAATGACAGATAGAGACTAAAGCCGACAGCGGCATTACAGCTGTCTGATATATAGCCGGCAGCTATACAGAAAATAAAGAATAAAAAAAGCCAACTCGCTACATCCATCATCAGGAAATACTGACTATAAATAAGGATGTAACGAGCTGGCTTGTTTTTATAATACTGTTATGTTCAGCTCAATGTTAAAGTTTTAACGCGGTTGCGCCTCACATCAATACCACTGCACGGCGTTGCTGTAGCCGCTGCGCTTGTCGTATTTAAGTGCATCGGTAAGAGTGGCGGCATTACATCTGAACGAGAAGTTGTAAGATGTGTATGGAGCCAGCACCACAGAGCAGCTCATGTTGAAGCAGTGGAGGTCGCGGCTCAGCGATGCAGTGGTCATAGACAGGTCATGGTTTTCAAAGTCGTAACCGGAAGAGAAGCTGATGTTCCATCCGTCGCTGATGCGTATGTTTCCGCTGAAGTTCAGGGTCTGCGTAAATGCGTAAGGATAGCGCATGGTCTTGGTGTTGAACTTTCCGCTTGTGTTCTCACGCATCGTTATTCCGTAGCCGAATGTGAGCGACCATGGCATTGAGAACTTCATGTATCCGTCTGCGTCGGTCTCGGCCTTGCCTGCATTCTTCTTTCTTGCACCGTTCTGTCCGTTCACCATGTCGTCGTCAACGTTCGACTCTATTCCGGTGTCGTCGTCCTCCGTGTTGTTGTCATCCTCCGTGGCGTCTTCTTCGTCATCTCCTCCGCCGAACCATTTCTTCAGCTTTTCGGGATTAAGGGTGAACGATATGTTCTGCGACAGACCCTGAAAGCGGCCAAAGCGGCCCTTGCTGTACTCGGTATGGTTGCTGACGTATGGTCTTCCGTTATCGTCAAGCTCGTAAGCATAGGTTGCAAACACGGCATTGAGGTTGAATGTATAGTTCTTCCACCACTTCAGCCTGAGCCTTACGGTAAGGTCGCTCCAAGGTTTCTCCTTTGCAGCCATGTTGTAGCCCATGTTGAATCCGAGTTCGTCTATAATGCTGAGTTTCTTGTATCCGGTAGAGTCTTTGTCCGACTTCACCTTCATCTCTATGTTGTTCGACAGGTCGAAGGTTACGCTTCCCGTCTTTCCCCTCGACGGCACATTGAACAAGCCGTTCTCAAAGGGTGAATATTCAACGAGGCTTACATTACCGTCGGCATCGGTCTTCTGGTAGGTTTCATAGTATCTCGAGCCGCAGTCGGGCGCATAGCTGAACGTAACCTGAGGCGTCAGCACGTGGCGTATGGCCTGTATCTTGTCGCCGAAAATCTTCTTCGACGGAACCCAGAAACCGTACATCTTAGTTGAGGCGCCGATGCTCATACTCCAGTTGTATACGTTGTAGAATCCGTATGTGGTGTCGGCGCGCTCTGTCTGTGCCTGCTCATCCCACGACTTCATCACCTTGTTGGAGTACATGCGGTCGGTGAAGTTGAACGAGGGGTTGATGTTGATATAGTTGAACAGCGTGAAGTTGGCGTTGATAGGAATATTGTGCTGGAAAGCGTTGCGCCAGTCTTTTATGAGGTTCGACTTGAAGAGCTTGTCTTCCTTCGTGTCGATAGAGTTGCTGAACTGTCCGGTATAGCTCATAGAGATCTTTTCATACCAGCGCTCTTTGCCGGCCATGTGCTTGCGCTTGAACGGATAAAAGCGGCTCACAGAAATGTTGAGGTCAGGCAGCGTGAGGCTCACGGTAGAGTCTATCATGTTCTGACTGAGGTTGGCCGATCCGCTGATGGTCATGCCAAGGCTCGAGAACGATGTGCTCCAGTTGACGCTTGATGTTCGCAGACTCTGTGTGTAGCTCTGCGGATTGTACATACTGTTAAGATTGTTGCGCTCATAGCTCGTAGATGCGAAGTTGACGCTCGCCGAAAGGCTGCTGAATGGGTTTGACTTAGGATCCTGACGATGACTCCACTGCAGCTTGAAGCTGGTCTGTTCGGTATAGTCGGGCATACCCTTGTCGCCGTTCTTGGTGTTCTGGTAGCTGAAGAAGAAGCTTCCGTTATAGCGGTAGCGCTTGCGGTAGTTGCTTGCCACCGACAATCCCCACGATCCCTTTGTGTAAATTTCGCCAAGCAGCTTGAGGTCCCACTTGTCGCTCATCGCAAAATAATATCCTCCGTCACGCAGATAGAAGCCGCGCGAGCTCTCGTCTCCGTAGCTCGGCATGATGAATCCACTTGAATAGCTCTTGGTGAACGGAAAGAATCCGTAAGGAATGGCCAGCGGCAGCGGCACATCTGCCACTACGAGATAGGCCGGACCGAACACTACATCCTTGCCGGGGCGCACCTTTGCGCGCGACAGGGCTATGTAGAAGTCAGGGTGAGGCTGGTCGCATGTGGTGTAGCGTCCATGCTCAAGATAGAGCACTCCGCTCGAGTCGCGCTTTGAGTGCTGGCTCGACAGGTAGCCGTCTTCCTGTTCAGTATATACATTATATATAAAGCCTTTCTTGGTCTTGAAGTTGAAGGCCATGGTGTCGCTCTCATATTTGTCCTGTCCCATGGTGAACACAGGAGTGCCGGATATGGCTCCGGTTGAGTCGGCAGTACCCGTTGCACGCACCAGACTGCTGTCGAGGCTCATCTGTATGCGGTCGCTGCTGAGGTCCATGTTCTGATACTTCACGTTTGAGTTGCCGTATAGCCTCGCCACCTTGCTCTTTGCGTCATAGACCATAGAGTCTTCAGACGAGAAGGTAACGGGGGCGTCTAACGCTCCCGACTTCTTACGGTTTATGCTGTCGAGCCTGATCGAGTCGTCCACCTGTTTGTTATGGTGATATATGGCGAGTTGAAGCGAGTCCATGTTGGTGGTGTCGGGCTCGCCTGACTTATCTGTCGAATCTGCCGGAACGGAGTCAGACGACACCGTGTCGCCCACACTCAGAGAGTCGTTCTGCGCGCGCCCGTTGTCATTTTCCTTGAACAAAGGCAAGGAGGTGTCTGCCATCACAAATATGAAGGCAAACAGCAATACAAATATTACGGTTTTAGTTCTCATATAATGCAGGGTGCAAATTTACAGAAATTAAACCTAATAGCACACCAAAATCGCCTTTTTATTTAATATTTAACGTTTTACGTGCACCCGTATGCCTATTGCACCGGCATTTATACAAGTATGAAAACATAATCGGCACATATATCTGTGCCTTAGACGGTTATGCATTTTTGCATCTAAGAAGCCATTGACCCGCCCTGCCAGCCCAATAGCTGTTTGCGCCATGACCAGGGTCAGCCTGCCGTGCAGTCAGACGCATGGTCGTTGTCCCTGCAGAAGCGCTCTATGTCGTCCTGCTCGCCGACAATCCAGATAGCCTCGCCGTGACGCAGCTTGTGCGACGGGTCCATCTGCGAGAGGTTCTCCTTGCCTTCCTCAAGTCCTACGACCATACAGTTGTACACATCACGTATACCGCTGTCACGCAGCGTCTTGCCCGCAAAGATGCCGTTGCGGTTTATCACCACCTGATGGAGTTTCATCTCACGCTTCTCTATCTCCGGGTCTTTATCATGCAGCTCTGTGTTCAAGGCCTCGCTGAAGGCTGTAAGCTGGTCGTCGCTGCCGATAGCCTGAATGTTGTCTCCTGGAAATAATATTGTTCCTCCGTTTGGGATGTTTATCCTCTGGCTGCCACGCAATATGCTGCTGATGTGCACCCCGTATCTGTTTCTGAACTCCAGTTCGCGCAGCATCTTGCCTGCCCATAGAGAATCTTCGGGTATGGTGAAATCAGAGATATGCACGTCGCGGTCGAGCAGGCGGCCTTCATACAGCGGACGTCTACGGCCCATCACCTCGGCAACAATCTCTCTTGAACGCAGGTTCTGCATGAACAAGCGCTCCATCTTTATGCTTCTCTTCTTCAGCGAGCGCGATATTATCATAAGTGCCACGGCAGCAAGCGCTATGCTTATCATCAGCGCATTGGTGAAGCGTGTAAGATAATAACATATATAGAACACGAACGCCGAAGCCACGGCCACTCTCACGATGATTGTCAGAATGAGCGGCAGACGGTTGTAGGGATTGCTGTTCCAAAGAGCCTTAAACTCCTCACTGTGGTTTTTCTTCATCATTATAGCCCTTAGGAAAGGAGATATAAACAGCAGCGTGAGCAGTCCGCATGCCGCATTTGCCCACCAGTGAGGCAGAAGCTGACGCACGAAAGGCAGGAAGAAGGTGAACATAAGGGCTATGGATGCGCCCGAGAGTATGGAATAAATCACCGTGATGCGCACCATCTGCTTTATCAGGGTGCGCCATTTTGCCTCGGGCTGCGTGGTCTGCTTGGCAAGCGTAAGATTGTTCATGGCCATAATCCACTTTTTGGGCAGACGGCGTTCGAGCATGCCGTAAGCCGGGGTGGCCATGCGTATCATATAAGGGGTAAGGAAAGTGGTTATCACAGAAACGGCAACCACAACGGGATAAAGGAACTTGCCGATTACTCCGAGCGAAAGGCCAAGCGAGGCTATGATGAACGAAAACTCGCCTATCTGAGCCATGGAGAAACCGCACTGCATGGCCGACTTGAGCGACTGGCCGCCGATAAGAAAACTCAAACTGCCAAAAATAACCTGCCCGAGAATAATTACAAGCACAAGAGTTACTATCGGCCATGAATATTCTACAAGAATGGCGGGATCGACAAGCATGCCGACAGACACGAAGAACACGGCTCCGAAAAGATTCTTCACAGGCTCTACAACCTTTATTATGCGCTCGGCCTCTATAGTCTCGGCAAGGATTGAGCCCATGACAAATGCTCCGAAGGCGCTGCTGAAGCCTACCTTGGTAGACAGTACGGCCATGGCGCAGCACAGACCGAGAGCCACGATGAGCAGCGTCTCGTTGTTGATAAACTTACGCATTGACCTAAGCATGAGCGGAATAAGGAAGATACCCACCACAAACCACAGGATGAGAAAGAAGCCTATCTTCATCAGGCTGCCTATCATCTGTCCTCCGTCGGGATTCGCCCCGTTGGCTATAGCCGAGAGCATAACCATCATGACAATGGCCAGTATGTCCTCAAGTATCAGCACACTCATAACCAGTCCGGCAAAGCGCTGCTGCCTAAGGCCAAGGTCGTCGAAGGCTTTATATATAATGGTGGTGGAACTCATGGCGAGCATACCGCCGAGAAAGATGCTGTCCATACGGCTCCAGCCGAACAGATGCCCCGTGACTATGCCCAGCATCATCATGCAGAACACGATGGAACACGTGGAGATTATGGGCGAAGCGCCCATCTTAAGTATCTTCTTGAACGAAAAATCCAGACCTAACGAAAAGAGCAGGAACATCACGCCGATGTCGCCCCACGTGCTGATGTCGGCCCTGTCAGCCACCGACATTATGTAAGGCATGTGCGGACTTACCAAGAATCCTGCCACGACATACCCCAGCACAAGCGGCTGTTTAAGCTTCTTGAAAACTATGGTCACTATGCCTGCCACCACAAGAATAAGTGCCAGGTCTTTCACGAGGTGTGGAAGTTCGCCCATTCTTACTGTCTGTTTTTGTCAATATGTTTAAATGTTCAGGGCTGAAAGCAGAAGTTATCAACACTGTCTCCTGCATGATTATATACAGGCAAGACACAAAACCACATTCTGCTTTCAGTCCTGTAAAAGTATTTGTATAAGTGGCGGCTCACCTTACACCGCAATGTGCTGAGGCGTGCCGCTTATGATGCCACTGCCGCATGTCGCCGCCGGCCATACCGCATGCAGGATGAATTATGCCATGCAACGGCAGGACAAGGCGTGCGCGCATGCCGCACGATATGTTATCAGTCGTTATATTCGGCCGTAATCTCACATATTTTAACGATTACCTGCATGGCCTTTTCCATAACCTGAACAGAAATAAACTCGTAAGGTCCATGGAAGTTTACGCCGCCGGCAAAGATATTAGGACACGGCAGACCCTTGAACGACAGCTGAGCTCCGTCGGTTCCGCCGCGGATAGGCTCTACCTTAGGAGGCACACCGCTGTCCTGCATAGCCTTGAGCACGATGTCGATAACGTGCATCTTCGGATCTATCATCTCCTTCATGTTGTAATACTGGTCTTTCACGTCAGCCGTAACTGTGCCTTCGCCATACTTCTTGTTCATCTCTACAACGCATTTCTCGATGAAGGCCTTGCGCTCCTCAAACTTATCGCGGTCGTGGTCGCGGATGATATAAGACAGCTTGGCGTTCTCTATGTTCGACTCGATGCCCAGCAGATGATAGAATCCTTCATAACCTTCTGTTGTCTCCGGTGTCTCGTCAGTCGGCAGCATTGCTGCAAACTCGGCAGCCAGGCGGTTGGCGTTTATCATCTTGCCCTTGGCATATCCCGGATGAACACTAACGCCCTTGATGTTTATCTTGGCAGAAGCAGCGTTGAAGTTTTCAAACTCGAGGTCGCCCAGGTCGCCGCCGTCCATTGTGTATGCCCATTCACATCCAAACTTCTCAACGTCAAAGTGGTGAGCGCCCATGCCAATCTCCTCGTCAGGATTGAAGCCCATGCGTATGTCGCCGTGAGGAATCTCCTTATGGTCGCGCAACCAGCACATGGCCTGTACGATTTCGGCTATACCAGCCTTGTCGTCAGCTCCCAGCAGAGTGTGGCCGTCGGTAACGATAAGGTCTTCGCCTACATGCTGCAGCAGTTCGGGGAATTTCTTTGTTGATGATATTATGCCCGGTGACAGTTCGATGTCCTTTCCGTCGTAGTTCTTGACAATGCGAGGCTTCACATCCTTGCCGCTGCAGTCTGGAGACGTGTCGTAGTGGCTGATGAAACCTATAGTAGGAACTTCCTTCTTGATGTTAGATTTCAGTGTGGCATAAACGTAGCCGTTGTCGTCCATCTCAACATCATCAAAGCCCTCGTCCTTGAGTTCATCTCTGAGATATTTTGCAAAATCAAGCTGTTTGGCTGTGCTCGGCACGGTCTGGCTGTCCTCGGCCGACTGTGTGTCGAAGCTTACGTAATTCAAAAATCTTTCAACTATGTCCATGATATTTTTATATTATTCAGTTGTTTTTCAAAAGTACATGCTACACCCCACCATATCATGGTGCGGGCTATCAGAATGCAAATATATGAAATTTTATTGAGATACGTCAGTGTTTTTACTGGTTAATTAGTCTTAACTGTTTAACTTTTTGCGTATTGCAAGTATCCTTGTCGTTTCTGTCTGAGATTAATATTGCTGACATACATAAAAAAATCTTCATGTAGATGCATTGTGCCATGTCTCATGCATTGTGCGTAACATAGTTTGGCGTTCATTGTGAATTTCCTCTGGTTAATGACAATTGCAGCGTAGACTGTACCTATATGATGTCATTGCAGCCGCTGTCATTGCCCGTGTGATGCTTGGTGTCTTTGCTGTTGATAAAATATCGCGGCGACATTTTGTGAAGTATTGTGCCGTGTTGAGTTTTTATTCAACGCCCACAGTGGCTTCACAAATGCTGCCGTTCAGTTATCCTGACCCGCTTTTGATGTGAACTACATTATTTTAATTTTATTACTGTCCGGTAAGCAATCCGATAACCCATTAAAATTAAGGGGTGGCATCTAGAATGATGTCAGCCATTTTGGTTATCTTTTGAAGTCGCCAAACAAAAAAAAGATTTAACCATGGGTAAAAGTACACATTTCGTTGGACAGCCGTAGGAATGGTGGTGAAGAGTGGATTAGACGGCTGAAAATCACCGATTCAACAACGCTAAGTCTTTTCTCCAACGCTATATTCAAGGGTGTCGAGCGGCATCCTAAGACGAGCAGGAAGAAGGGTGGCATCAAGGTGCATTGCCATCAAGATCCAAATATGGGTCACCCTAATAGCAAGCGACACGCTTTCTGACGTGGTGAAATACAGCTTCGACAGACTGTCGAAGCTGTAATCTGCCCCATATTGGCTGCATATCATGCACAAGCATACTGTGCAGCACTACTGCACGTCGTGCTGAAGGTATATCTTAAAGTCTTTCATTTTTATTTCATCAATGTTGGTACATTCCTTTGCATACTGTTTACAGAAGGTAGATTTTTATTTCTTATTTTCTTTCCTGCATTGAAGTTCCATGTAACCTGCAGATTTATCTGTGTGTTGTGTGACAAGTTCTTTTGTATTGAAGTCCAGTCGCTGCCATATATCGTTTTTTTATTGCGTGTGTATATCAGTTGGTTGCATTTTAATGCTACATTTAGATTATTGTTGAAAAATGACATATATGCTCCTGCGTTCAGCCAGAATCCGCCGTTATAATCATATTCAAGTGATTTACCTTTGTTCTCTGCCTGTATTCCCAGTGTCAAATCCAGCCACCGGCATAAAGTGAAATTGTTATCGCTTCTGAAAAATATGCTTGCATTGTTTATGCTTTTTCCTGGCATACTTTCATGTGTAAGTGTAACATACAATCCGTTTTTGTTATACCAAAATTTAAATGGCTTAGTTGTATATCCAATTCTAAAAGTATGAGTTACGGATATTCCCTTATTCTCTGGCTTTGTATAATAAGACCCGTTGCGGGTTTCGTCTTGATAGGTCATGATTCTTATCGCGTCATCACAATAAGTCAGATTATAACTGGCAAGCCAGTTTGAATTAAAAGAATAATATATTTCCATATTGTAAAAGTTCTCTTTCTTCAGATTTGTATTACCTATACTATAAAGATTGTTGCTTTGCCATACGACAGAAGGAATCCGGTAATTATAATTGGGTAATGAATAATAGTGCTTAAACCCGAATGTCAAATAACGTCCTTTTGCTGAGTTTATAAGCCATTGTGCGAATAACGACGGATATACACCGTCTTCCCAACTCCTTGTGCTATTCTCAGGCGACCTATAATCACTGTATATGTTCTGTGTGCCGTGATATTGTAGCGCAAAATACACATAGAATTTCTTTTTTATTAAAATATTGTAATCTATCCATGCGCCATAATCATATCCTTTATTTGTATAGTGTCCGGTAGGAATATATCCAAGAGTTGTGGTTCCATTGTCTTCGTGTCTGTCTATAAGATAGTAATATTCCAATCCGATGTTTAAGCCTGAGTTGGCTGTTGTTTTAAAATGTACTATTGGTTGCACAGAAAAGTGGTCTGAATTGCTTTTTAGCGCAGCATTATCAGCAATGCCGTTATATAAATAATCAGCATTCTCGTTTTCTTTGTTTTTTGAATATTCTGCACGTAATCTAAAATAGTTGAGGCTGTCTTTTCCAAAACCTTGCTGATATTGTATGCCGGCATTATATCCAGAAATTTTATTTTTCCCTGATGTTAAAAGAATATTATTGCCGTCCGTGCTGTTTTGGCCGGAGCGGAGCCAGCTGAAATCAATTCCACCGTAAACATCAAGCCACGTTACTTTATTGAAAGAATACCTTAATGAAAGGTTGTCTCTCAAATTTTTGAAACGGTTATTATTTTTTGTATCAGTAACAGTCTTGTTTTGTGCTGTTTCTGTCTGTTGTTCGAACATTGATGTTGAGCGGCTATAAGGAACTCCTGATAAAAAGTTCTTCACGCTAAATTTTCCGCGGTTATACAAAATGGTGGCCATGGGGCTCGTGCTTTTTATTCCATTGTAGTCTGCTTTACCTGCAAGTGTAACTGATCCGAGAACGCCTCCTTCTTCACGTAAAAATATCTTTATAACACCTCCTGTTGCATTAATGCCGTAGGAGGCATCCGCATGTGGAATGATGTCTATGTGCGCTATCATTGACGGCTGAATGTTTTTCAGCTGTTCAAATGATATTGGCTGATTGTCAAGATAGTATAACGTGTTTTTACGTCCGCGGACACTTATTTCATCGTTTGAGACATCAAGGTCGCGTATAAAATGTAAAAATTCAGACAGAGTTTTCCCCTTGGCAAGAGGGTTTCCTTTCACACGAATACTTGTTTCTCCGTTTGGCTTTATGTCTGAATATTTTGCCATGACTATAACTTCATCGAGCATTTCTGAAACTTTAGTCATGAGGAGCACATTGGTGGATGTGTCTTTTTCCAATGATAAATCATTATTATAGGTCTCATATTCCAAATGGGATACCTTCATGTTGTAATAGCCAATCGATATGTTTTTTATCTTAAATTTGCCTTCTTTATTGGATACTGTCTGAAATGTGGCCTTGCTGTCGTTTTTTGATGAAATAATTATTGTCGCATTGGATATAGACCTGTTTTTATCATCCTGAACGGTTCCATCTAAAACTATTGTATTGTTTTGTGCGTACAACGTTGACGTTAGTATTAATATAAAAATTAAAGCAAATGTTCTCATAATTCATTATCTTTTTTGTTGAAAGTTATATTTAAGGCATACAATACAGGTATTGTTATCTTGCCTTAGTCAATTTAAATTATACCCGTGCAATTTGATATGTAGCCACAAAGGTTAATATACCGTTTGATTTGTACGAGTAATTGAATTCAACAGAAAATCTGCCGGAATTGAGTATAAGGATTTTCTGTTCAGCGGTATGTCGGCATAAGCCGTTTCATAACCCAGCGGTGTTGTTCTCACAGTCAGAGTATCGTTGTATTTAGTGTTGTTTACAACGAATTTACCTTCTTTGTCCGTAAGTTCTCTTGTTATCAGATTCGAGTCAGCTGTTTTTATCAGTGCCATGCTGGAATATTCCATAGACATACATAGATTCTTTACCACCTTGCCTTTTATCTGCTGTGTATTGGCTTTTGTATGTGCAAGAAGCATGATAATTGGTATTGTAAGTTTTTTCATATTTATAATTTTATTGTTCTTTCTGTCAATATTTTTATATACGATTTTCCATATCGTGTTTTTGAAAGATATGGATTAAATATTACCTCGTCTGTTATGTGTATGCATACGGGATGCAAGGCTAACTGCAAGTCGGCAGACACTAAGGTTGTGCTTTTATGGGCAATTTTCTAATTTGTACAATATTTAGACTGCCAAAACTATGCCATAAAACGTATTTTACTGTATATCAGAAAGATAGACTAACACCCCATTTGCGTACATGTCTAAAACTTGGACAGTGGTGTATAAAAATTAGACAGTATGCATACCCGGAAAAGAGAAAATAAAACTTTCAGTGGTTAAAGGAGCATGTTTAAGTGAAGAACGAAAAGTGAAGAGTGAAAAATTCGATACTCTTGTGGATTATTGTTATTTCACTTTTCATTTAACCGCCTGTACAACCGATATGAACCAACAAAGCTAATGTGCCGGCTGATTTGCAATCTGCCGGAATTAAGTATAAGGATTTTAATCCGCTTACTTCCTATTTTAATTTTTGTATGAATTTCGGATCACAGATTAGCTTCGCTGACCGTTGGTTCTGATACTTAATGCTGTCGGATAGCATATCCGACAGAACATTAGCCTTGTTGTTTCCTGTGCCACAGGAGGAACTAAAGTCAAATGTCTAGTCATAAAAGAATAGGCGGAAACCCTTTTTCTTACAAGGATTTCCGCCGTATGTGATCCCGTTGGGATTCAAACCCAAGACCTTCAGAACCGGAATCTGACGCTCTATTCAGCTAAGCTACGGGACCATTGCTGTCGGCTTCCACACGCTGTGCATGCGCCCAAGGTGCACATGTCTGTGCAAGAAGCAAGTGCAAAGGTAATATATTTTTTCGATTTATGCGTCTGTTGCCACATAAATTATTGAAAATAAGGAATAGTTAATAACCGACTACAGACCTACTGCCGCAACGGCACATGGCCTTTGCATCTACGGCGGCGGCAACATGAAGCGACAGAAACAAGCCCACGGCACGGCAAGACGCACGCACCTGAAGGCAACGGCACAGAACAAGAGCCGACGGACATGCGCCATAACCAGGATGCGGAGCATCTGTCCGTCGGCTCATTGGTATGTCAGGCCGAAACGGCCTTTATGTTTTCTACTTTATAAATATATATTACAGTCTCTCGAGCTGTACGGTGAAGTGGCGCATGAGCGGTGCTTCCCACGCAATTCTTACACCGCGTGTAATCTCAGCCCTGCGCTCATAAACGTTCTTCAACGCAGCTGCTATAACAGCGATGTGATTGTCTGTGTAGACGCGGCGCGGAATGGCAAGGCGCAGCAGGTCGAGACCTGTGAAGCGGTTTTCACGAGTAACCGGGTCGCGGTCGGCCAAGAGATAACCAATCTCGCATCCGCGGATACCTGCCTCGAGATAAAGCTCTATGGTAAGTGTCTGTGCGGGGAATTCCTCCTTCGGAACATGTGTGAGCACCTTTGGAGCGTCAACGAAGATGGCGTGGCCGCCTGCCGGGCGCTGATAAGGAATGCCGTACTCGTCGAGCAGACGTGCGAGAAGCTGCACCTGACGGATGCGTGTGTCGAGGTTGTCAAACTCTGTATTCTCGTCGAGACCTATTGCCAGTGCGTTCATGTCGCGTCCGTTCATACCTCCGTATGTCAGATAGCCTTCAAACTGCACACAATAGCCCTTGGCGCCCTCATACCACTCCTGCTTGCGTGTGGCAATGAATCCGCCCATGTTTACGAGTCCGTCCTTCTTGGCGCTCATTGTCATGCCGTCTGCCAGAGCGAACATCTCGCGTGTAATCTCCTTTATGGTCTTGTCGGCATATCCTTCCTCGCGTGTCTTGATGAAGTAAGCATTCTCGGCGAAGCGTGCAGAGTCGAACACAACGGGCTTGCCATACTTGTCGGCAACGGCGCGCACCTGTCTCAGGTTCTCCATTGACACGGGCTGTCCTCCTGCTGTGTTGTTGGTTATGGTTACGATGATGAACGGTATGCGGTCGCCGTGCTCCTTGAGCGCGTTCTCAAGCTTCACGGGGTCAACGTTGCCCTTGAACGGCACCTCGAGCTGAGTGTCCTTAGCCTCGTCGACGGTGCAGTCGAGCGCGATGGCCTTACGTCCCTCGATATGTCCTTTTGTAGTGTCGAAGTGAGAGTTGCCGGGCACGATGTCGCCTTCGTGTACGAGATAAGAGAACAGCACGTTCTCTGCGGCACGTCCCTGGTGTGTAGGTATTACATACTCAAAGCCCGTGAGCCTCTGTATCGTCTCTTTCAGCTTGAAGAATGAGTCGGCTCCGGCGTAGCTCTCGTCGCCCATCATTATTCCGGCCCACTGGCGGTCGCTCATTGCGCCTGTGCCTGAGTCGGTGAGCAGGTCGATATACACCTGGTTAGCTTTCAGTTGAAACACGTTATAGTGAGCCTCTTTAATCCACTGTTCGCGTTCTTCGCGTGTGCTTTTGCGTATAGGCTCAACCATCTTGATTTTCCAAGATTCTGCGAATGGTAATTCCATAGTTTAAGGTTTTAATAATTTCAGCTCCAAATTTAATAAAAAACCAATTATGCAGCAAGCACATTTCAATAGTTTTTTCATTCATTTATAATTTTTGTAATAATATCACGCCGCATATATGCCCTCTACCGGCCTTCATCATGCGGCTGCACGGACAACGATGGGAGGCTTGCCGGATATGAAAACTATTAAGACGGAGCACAACTCAAGGATTGCAGTATAATACAACATTCACCGAATGTAAATTATAATTAACCGGCATTACACCTGTATGACATAAGATTACTTATATTTTCAACGAAATAAAATTCATTGAATGAGATTGAATATACACGACTTATGCCGAATTTACATAAATAGAAAACGGCCTCTGGCAAAAACGAAAAAAAACTGTAAGCAAAACATACGCATATCGTTAATAAATCAGCGAAGCACCAATAAGTTTCATGCGGACTGTAAGCAAAATCATGCATAAAGGTTTCGAATCATTAATCTATCGTTTACGACCAAAAACTCGGCCACTTTTGATGCAAAAGTGGCCGAGTTTTTGGTTATAAACAAGTGTGTTTTTAGGCTAAACCTTACGCCATGCGTATGGCGTCGAGAATAAATATGGTTTAGAACTTTAACAGTGAAACACGGCTACGCTTGCATTTAATGGTGAACCTAAGCGTATATTTTGCTTGCATTGCATCAAAAAAACATGTAAAATCATCTGCCATACAAAATAATTCTATAACTTTGCTTTCGGCAGAACATTGAGAGTATTGTCTGTAATTCTTTATATCTCATCACTATAAAGACACAGCGGTTGTTGCCAATCGCCAATTTGCAAGCATAAAAAAATCCGTTGAGCTTACGGGGCATTATATGAAAACCTATAAATACCGATATGAAAACATCTTCTAAAAAAATAATATTGATATTATTGATCATCGCATTAGCAATATATGTCTTCATCCGGACAGTACAACAGTCAACCGAATCTCCTGCAGGCATATATATCAGCGAAATCAACAGTAAAGACACATTAAGATTATATCCTGACGGGAAATTCGAACAGGTGGTTTATAACAATAAAAACATATTGGTGTACTCATGTGTATCTGAATGGAGTAAAACGACCAAGGGAATACGCATCGACTCAATACTCATATATGATGATACAAAACAATTAAACTATTGGAAGGAAGAACCTTTGGAGGGAGAACAATATACGGGCTGGCGTTTTGAACATAAAAACAACAAGTATGTTTTATCGTGGAGATATTATGTGGACATTCCAGAAAAATCAACAAATTATATCAGAATTAAAGAAATAAAACAGTAATACTTGACGAATAAAACATAAACGTTATACATAAATAAAGGAGTTTAGCCGATAAAAATTCTATTGGCAAAATCAGAAAACAGAAACCGGCCCAAAGAAAATACACCGCTACAGCTATGGCACCAACATAAGCCTTGTTTGTCAGAGACAAAAAAGCATTTAAGCGCTCAAGCAGCAGCGTCAAACAGGTAAATGCGGGGCATGATATAAAAAAAATAATAACCAACTGCATATAATCAAAGAAAATTATGCTATATTTGAGCTGTCGGGCAACAGTTATAGATTGAAGAATATGATGAAAAAAAATAATTAAAGCAATTCTATGTTCCTATTTATCTTTTTGCAGTATACAAATTTTATGTTTTATCACTGCATATACACTTTTACCGTCTGCGTTTATTGAGCAAATAAACAACGCGCAATATGCATACGGCATTCTTGTAGAACTGTTAATCCTCTTGTTTATCATCGGCTTGATTAACACCGCTTTCCTTTACTTTCTGTATGTCACAGGAATTAATGATAAGATATTCAGCGCAAAAAGTTATGTCATCGAAAGTTTCTTATATTATATTTTAAATTTCGCCATCGGATTTATAATAGAACTGATACCGACAGAAACAAAATTTTACTACCATGATATTATCATTAACGGAAGCATCATCTCAAAGAATGCATACACATTAAAATTTTATTATACAGCTGAAGCCCAAATCATCTATGTTTACATCATATTGTTATTATTTTATGTTGCCAGGAGAATGGTTAAACGGCTTCACAATTAATTATCAATCTGCATGCTACTGCCCCGGCAACGATTGGCTTACTGAAAAATGATATAGTCGTTTAGAAAAGCTATTAGACAAAAGACTCTGAACGGAATAAATAAACTGCGATGAAGCAATGCCGACGAAAAGAAAATAGACGATGAGCCGTTAAATATAGTCAACAGATGCAGACATTTAAAAGAAAATACGCTATATTTGAGGAGATTAAATAAAATGCCAACAACATGAACTGCAACATATTAAATATTTTCAAGATAGAGCATAATCGTATAATAACTTGCACGATGCTCATTGTATTATTGGCATTTGATATGTTTTCGTTTGTCGGTTGCAAGACAAAGCAAGCAACAAGCGAAGATATAAAATGTATAAGTGAAAATCATTATTTCTATACCGGAGCTTCGGCCGAAGAAACAGGAAAACAGATATATAAAAATTTCTTATGGTCTAACGTAAATGTCAGCGACAGAGAATTTAAAGGAAAAGTCTATGTAAGATTTTTTATGAATTATAAAAACGAATTTTCTGACATCACAATTCTGACCAAGACAAACAGTCCTTCTATTGACGCAGAATTAATGAGATGCGTAAAATTAATAAAAATACGGCAAGACCATAAAATAGACAAAAAAGCAAAGATAGAGGTGATAGCCGTTGTTACATTCTGAATGAAATAATGGAGAAAATCCTTTGTCAGTAAGTTAATAATAATTAGCCGGCAGGTAAAATTATGAAGGAAAGAGACATTTATAAAAATGGAAAGAATAAAATATTACATGGCTTTATTGACCATTGCGCTGCTCTACTGCAACACAATGAACAGTCAAGTTAAATATGAGATAAAAACTAAAAAATGCCTCAATGAAATTTATAGCGAAAAATCCCATAGTGGCTCGTTTTGTCATATTGTCGAAAATAAGACAAAACAGAATTTAGTAATATTCTTTATAGAAGAAGAGAACGACACATTACCAGATGTCAAACTTCTAAAAAGGAAGTTATATCAAAGATATGGAGACTTTTATTTTTTTATGATTGAATGGGAAGCTAATATGTATATTGAAAAGAGCACAATTGTTACTCCGGACTTGTTTGTAAAAATATTAAAACCAAAAGAAAAATTGGAGGTAATAGTTCCATTTGCAAATGATACAGAAGAAGAAATTGCCTCAAAAGTTGCACAGCATCTGCTGGTATGTCCTGAAACTTTATTCTCAAATAATCTGATAGGAATGCCACACTTTGTAGAAAATCTTCAGCAATATAATCTCGCTTATGACAAAACAAAAGTAGTGATTGCCGCTGATAAATTTAAATTGTTTTTCTTGATCAAACAAAAATAGGCAGATAATAAAATAAGGAGAAAAACGAGTCAAGGTTAGACTCCTTATTATAATGCTATTTGAAATAAAAAACGAAACCGGCAGAAGTGAACTTTATTTCAATGTGAAATAAAAGATTTCTTCTGCCGGTTTATTATTTAGATGCATCAAAGGGTGTGTTTACCTTGCTTTGCGTTATGCATTTTTTCAATAAAAGCAATAAGCAGCACTGCCCTATCAGAAGCCGTAAATCTCTTTGAGCTTCTCGCCGAGATCCTCGCCCCTCAGGTCTGTGGCAACAATCTTGCCCTCGCCGTCGAGCAGCACGTTGGCCGGTATGGCGTTGATGCCGTAGAGGGGAGCTGCGGCACACTTCCAGCCCTTCAGGTCGCTGATGTTGGGCCACTTCATGCCGATGCTCTTAATGGCAGACTTCCATGCCTCGGCGCTGTTGTCGAACGAAACGCCCACTACCTCGAAGCCCTTGGCATGATATTTTTCATAGTTTGCCACTACGTTTGGCATCTCTTGACGGCACGGTCCGCACCAGCTTGCCCAGAAGTCAACGAGCACATAGTTGCCCTTGCCGCACCACTCGCTCAGCTTGCGCTGCTTGCCTTCGGTGTCGTTCATCGTCAGGTCTGTGAACATCTTGCCGGGCATGCGCTTCTCGAAGGCTGCAAGCTGCTGCTTGACACGGGCCAGGGCAGGATGGTTATAGTAAGGAGCCGACGGACTTAGCAGGTCTTTCAGCTCGTCATAGTCGAGCGCGGTGTAAATCTGGCTCAGATAAACGGCCGGTATAAGGTTGTCCTTGTTGGTCTTTATTATGTTCAGCATGTCGTTGAGCATAGAATCTCTCACCACGTTGAAGCGCTCCGCCAGAGCCTTAGCCTTTGCCTTGCCGGCTTCGCTGTTGTCTCTCGCCACCTTCTCATACTCGGCATATATCTCGCTTGTTGCAGCGTCATACTTTTTCAGCGGCAGGCTGCACTCAAAGAGTTTCTTGTTGAGGTCAGAACCGGCCATGGTGTAGTTCACCAGGTTCATGTCCACAGGTGTTCCGTCGTTGAAGAATGCCATGCCCTCATTATTTGCGTCCAGCATGAATATCTCGTTAAGGTTCTGCTTTCCGCTCAGCTCAAACTTTCCGTTGCTTACCGTTGCGCTGTCTAAAGCTGCGCGCTGCCCCATCACATAAAGATAAACCTTCGATACGCTTGCGGGCACTGTTCCCGTAATCTTGTAAGCAGTCTCCTGCGCCTGCATCGAGATGGCTGCCATCACCGTCAGGGCTGTTGTCAATAGTTTTTTCATATTCCTTTTACGTTTTCTTTGTTTATTTCCAAATATCTCCGGCCTTTTACGGCCCGTATAAATAACATAAATGCAAAGTTATCAATTAATCGGTATCGGGCAAATAATTACAGGCGTAATCTTATCTTATTGAGTTTTTTTATTAATTTTGCAGCCGCAATTTATTTACAGAGTGCTTGGTAAACCTCTTAAAAAACAAGGAAATGAAAACAGATAAGCAACAAGTAAGTGTGCTGTTCATGCTTTTCAGCATACTTTTCTGCGTCTGCCTGATAACGGCAAACGTGTTAGAGACAAAGCAGATTTCAATCGGACCGGTGAACATCACCGGCGGATTGCTCGTGTTTCCGGTGTCTTACATTATCAACGACTGCGTGTGTGAGGTATGGGGATTCCGCAAGGCAAGGCTCCTTATATGGGCAGGCTTCGCCATGAACTTCATCTTCGTGCTGTTCGGAGCGCTGGCCGACGCCATTCCTGGCGCGCCTTACTGGCACAACGACGAGGGCTTCCATGCCGTGTTCGGCCTTGCCCCGCGCATTGCCGCCGCCTCGTTTGTGGCCTTCCTTGCCGGCTCGTTCATCAACGCCTACGTGATGAGCCGCATGAAGATATCGTCCAACGGCAAGCATTTCTCTCTGCGCGCCGTGGTGAGCACAGTGTTCGGCGAAAGTGCCGACTCGCTGATATTCTTCCCGCTTGCGCTGTCGGGCGTGGTGCCTGCCGGCGAGATGCTGTCGCTCATAGTGTCGCAGGTGGTGCTTAAGACGCTCTACGAGATCATTGTGCTGCCCGTAACGATACGTGTAGTGAAGAAGACCAAGGAGCATGAGGGCACCGACGTGTATGACAACGGAATAAACTATAACGTTTGGAAAATATTTAATCTACAATGATGACTGAAGACAACAGAAAAGACGAGGGACTGAAGGCCCTCGGCGCAAAGACCGCCTACAGAATGGACTATGCACCTGAAGTGCTCGAGACGTTTGAGAACAAGCATCCGGGCAACGACTACTGGGTGCAGTTCAACTGCCCTGAGTTCACATCGCTGTGCCCCATCACGGGTCAGCCCGACTTTGCCGAGATACGCATAAGCTATATCCCCGGCGAGCGCATGGTTGAGAGCAAGAGTCTGAAGCTGTATCTGTTCAGCTTCCGCAACCACGGCGACTTCCACGAAGACTGCGTGAACATAATAATGAAGGACCTCATCAGGCTGATGAGCCCTAAATATATAGAGGTGACGGGATACTTCACTCCGCGCGGAGGCATAAGCATATATCCCTATGCCAACTACGGACAGCCCGGCACTAAATACGAGAAGATGGCCGAGCACCGCTTCATTAACCACAACATGGGACGCTGACCTTAAGCCGCAACACATGCCATAAGGCCGCCCTGCAAACCAGACAACATCATGAAAAGTAAACTCCGCCTGCTAGCTGTCATACTGACGGCATTACTTTTTGTTCCGGCTAAAGCCGAAGAAGTGCAAGACTCGTGCCGCAGCCGTGTGGCAGTGGTGCTCAGCGGCGGCGGCGCAAAGGGCATGGCCCACATAGGCGTGCTGCGCGTGCTGGAGCGTGCGGGCATACCTGTAGACATTATCACGGGCACGTCGATGGGCGCCCTGATCGGCGGCTTGTATTCAATAGGCTACGACGCTGCCACACTCGACTCGCTCGTAAAGGTGCAGGACTGGAAGACGCTGCTGTCTGACAAGGTGGACGTGAGCAACCAGAGCCTGGCCGAAAGAGAGAAGCAGAACACCTATCTGCTGTCGCGCCCGCTGAGCATAGCCCGCAAGGCACGCAACGCCGCAGGCGGACTGATAAGCGGCACCAACCTGTCGCAGCTCTTCACACGGCTCACCGTAGGCTATCACGACTCAATCAGCTTTGCCGACCTGCCCATACCGTTTGCCTGTGTGGCAACAAACATCGTGGACAACACCGAATACGACATGTACGGCGGACACCTCTCGACAGCCATGCGGGCAAGCATGGCCATACCGGGCGTGTTCACCCCGGTGCGCAAAGACTCGATGGTGCTCGTAGACGGAGGCCTGCGCAACAACTATCCGGCCGACATAGCCAAGCGCATGGGAGCGGATATAATAATAGGTGTGTCGGTGCAGAGCGACAACCGCACGGCGGCAGAGCTGCAAAGCGGCCCCGCCATACTGATGCAGATCGTGGACATCAACTGCAAGAACAAGTTTGACGAAAACTGGGCTATGACCGACATTCCTATCAAGGTGAACGTAAAGGGCTACTCTTCGGCAAGCTTTACGCGGGCAGCCATCGACACACTGATAGCACGCGGCGAAGAGGCTGCCATGCAGCAGTGGGAAAAGATTGTGGCACTGCAGCAGCGCCTTGCCTCAGAAGGCTACATCCACGCGGCGCGTGCCTCGCGCCCAGTGCCGACAAGTTCGGAACTTACGTTCAAGATAGACTCAGTATGCTTCGACCGCATTGTGGCCTCCGACCGCAACTATATCATGTCGAAATACAGGCTCAACAAAGGCGACAGCGTTTCGGTGAAACGCATCGAGGAGGCTATCACTGCCCTCGGCGTAAACTTTCTATACACCAACCCGGGCTATACGCTCAACAAGAGCGGCAAAGGATACGTGCTGAGAATATCGGCAGACGACAAGCGCACAAGCAGGGTAAACCTCGGAGTGAGATTCGACACAGAGGAGATGGTGGCCCTGCAGGCCAACGTGTCTCACCAGATAAAGGCCCGCATACCTGTGATAATGGAGCTTACGGGCCGCCTGGGCAAGCGAATGATGGCCAGGCTCGACGCACAGATCAATCCGCTGCACTACGGAAAGATAGGCCTATCGTATGTATTCAGGCACGACGACACAAACATCTATGAGGGCGGCAAGCGCGACTACAACTTCACTTACAACCAGCACTCTGTCAACCTGCAGCTGCTAAGCTTCAACATACGCAACTTCTCGGTAGACGTAAACGTGAAGATGGACTTCTACGACTTTCACGACATGCTGTCGGGTCCGTCGTCTGAATATGAGACTCTCGACAATGTCCACTTCTACAGCTACATCTTCAGGATGAACTACAACTCGGAAGACCGCTGGTTTTTCACCACGCGCGGCGCACGCTTCAATGCCGGATACGGCTACTACACAGACAACTTCATCAGCCACGGAGATGAACCCGGACTGAGCGTGGCCGACTTCATGTGGCGCATGTCGTTCCCGCTCAACAGCCGTTTCGTGCTGCAGCCCATGGTAAGCGGACGCTTCCTTATCGGCAACGACATTCCGCTAATCATGCGCAACTCCATAGGCGGCATGCACCCCGGAATGTATCTCGAACAGCAGCAGCCCTTCGCGGGCATCGGCCACATAGAGTTTGTTGACAACATGCTGCTAACGGCACAGCTCATGGCGCAGCAGCGCATCATGGACAACAACTACATCATAGGCCGCCTGTCGTTCGGACAGCGTGGCGACAAGCTGCGCAACCTCTTCGAGAAAGGGCCGATGACGGGATGCGAGATAGCATATTACTACAACAGCATGTTCGGACCGATAGGTGCGTCGCTCGGATACTCAAGCCGCACGGAGGAGCCTTACTTCTACGTAAACCTTGGCTTCCAGTTCTGACAAAACAGGACTGCATGGGAAAACCGGTTTAACCCAAATCAGTCATTGTAATTCGGTCGCTATTCTTGCTTTATATTGAGCGGATTTCGGTCAGTTTTTGCAGGCATTTTTATTGCTCATAATTAATAATCCATAATTAACAGACACCGCAAAACACGGAAATACACAAGACAAAAGGCATGCTTCTGCAACATGAAACATGCCCTTTTGCATGCCAATACATGTCCTTTCGCATGATAAAAGATAGCCTTTCACATTTTAATTCGCGGCCGTTTACACACCGAAGCGCCGCATTATGAAATTAAACAGGCATGCTTTCGCACAGACAGGACAACAAAGATAAAATCACAAAGTTTTTTCTTAAAAACTCATCACTCATCACAAAGCGGCACAACCCGCTGTGTGACAGCAAATTACAGTGTGACGAGTTGCCTGCGAAACTCATCACGCCCGAATGGCGCAGGGCACGATGTGATGAGTTGGCCCGTAAACTCATCACGCCTCAACGCTCTGTAAGCCAACACTTTACATGGCAATGTGACGAGTGATGAGTTTCTAAAGAAAACTTTTTTGCTTATTCTCCTCCCTGCCCTTTCCTAAATATGGTTGACTTCAAAGAGCCCTTTTCCAGATTAAAGTCGACTCCGGCTATCCCCCAAAAAACGGTCATCAGAATTATGGTTAAACATCACCGCCGCCCCCAATCTCCCTGACTAAAGCTACAAAACTGCAAGCCAAGCAAGGCAAATACAGGCAAAGCGGGCTGTATCAGTTTGTAAAATTAATTTCCACAGGCACGTTAAGGTTTGTTAGTTACAAATAGAAACTTGTCTATTTGCTATCCTACAAGTGAATTTTAGACACTTTATCATGTATTTTGCTATATGTATTTAGCAAATCAGCACAAAAAATATGATAAAATGTTCATAAGACTATAAAAAACAAATAAATATTCGTCTCAGACCATATTATTTTGTCATAAAAACTTTTAGATTTAGAAAAAATACCTATTTTTGCATAAATGAACATGTGTGCCGGACAAAATCAGGCCACACACAATAAAAGATCTAATAATAATGAAAAAGAAAATCCAATTCAGTCTCGTTTATCGCGACATGTGGCAGTCTTCAGGTAAGTTCCAGCCACGTAAGGACCAGTTGGAGCGCGTTGCTCCGGCAATCATCGATATGGGATGTTTCTCCCGCGTTGAAACCAACGGAGGAGCCTTCGAGCAAGTTAACCTGCTCGCCGGCGAGAATCCTAATGAGGCAGTGAGGGCATTCTGTAAACCGTTTAATGAAGTTGGCATTAAGACACACATGCTCGACAGAGGACTCAATGCCCTACGCATGTATCCCGTGCCCGACGACGTTCGCAGACTCATGTATAAGGTTAAGCACGCCCAGGGCGTTGACATCCCCCGCATATTCTGCGGTCTTAACGATGTCCGCAACATCATCCCCAGCATTAAATGGGCGCTTGAGGCCGGCATGACTCCTCAGGCTACTCTTTGTATAACAACATCACCAATCCATACAGTTGAATATTACAGCAACATCGCCGACCAGGTGATAGCTGCCGGTGCTACCGAAATCTGTCTTAAGGATATGGCCGGTATAGGTCAGCCGGCTATGCTCGGCAAGCTTACAAAGGCTATTAAGGACAAGCATCCAGACGTCATCATACAGTATCACGGCCACTCAGGACCGGGCCTCTCAATGGCTTCTATCCTCGAAGTGTGCAACAATGGTGCCGACGTTATCGATACAGCCATCGAGCCGCTGTCATGGGGTAAGGTTCATCCGGACATCATCTCTGTTCAGAGCATGCTGAAGAACGAAGGCTTCGAGGTTGCCGACATCGACATGAACGCATACATGCGCGCCCGCACCCTCACACAGGAGTTTATCGACGACTGGCTGGGCTACTTCATCAACCCGGGCAACAAGCACATGAGCTCACTGCTCCTCGGATGCGGTCTGCCGGGCGGTATGATGGGAAGTATGATGGCCGACCTCGCCGGAATACACCGTTCAATCAACTCTACACTGAAGAGCAAGGGACAGCCGGAACTCACAACAGACGAGATGCTGGTGAAACTGTTCGACGAAGTGGCATATGTATGGCCGCGCGTAGGTTATCCACCACTCGTAACTCCGTTCTCACAATATGTCAAGAACATCGCACTGCTCAACCTGCTCACCATGGCACAGGGCAAGGGCCGCTTCGTAATGATGGACGACTCTATGTGGGGAATGATTCTCGGCAAGAGCGGAAAGATACCTGGAACAATAGACCAGGAACTCGTAGAGTTGGCTGAAAAGCAGGGACGTCAGTTTACTGATGCTGACCCGCACACACTTATACCTGACGCTCTCGAAGGCTTCAAGAAGGAGATGCAGGACAACAACTGGGACTTCGGACAGGACGACGAGGAACTGTTCGAGCTGGCTATGCACCCGGAACAGTATCGCGACTACAAGAGCGGAATGGCAAAGAAGCGTATGCTGGCCGACCTGCAGAAGGCAAAGGATGCGAAACTCGGCGCAAAACTCACACCGGAAGAAGTGTCAGCATTCAAGCACGCAAAGGCAGACGCCATCGTGTCTCCATTCAAGGGACAGGTGTTCTTCGACTTCGAAGGCAGCAGCGAGTGTGTTCCTTGCCTTGAGCCGTACATCGGACAGCACTACAAGGAAGGCGAAACATTCTGCTACATACAGACACCATGGGGCCAGTTTGAACCGGTACCGGCTGCACTCGGAGGCAAGCTGGTTGAAATAGCTGCACGCCAGGGTTCAAGAGTCAACCGCGGTGATGTGATTGCATATATTGAAAGAGACTGGATCAATTCTTAATCCGAACATATTCCCGGGCCGACGGAACAGCCCTACGCCCGGGATGCCATAGCTAATTGTTGCCATACGGCCGGCTTGCCAATATTGACGAACCGGCTTATGGCAACAATATCATAAATGAAACCACTGTATGCCGGCCGTTTTTAGCCCGAACCGGGCGTTAGAATTCAGCCGGGATTTTTGCTTTATATTGGGCTGATTTTCGTTTGTTCTATCGCTGGCATGGCTGACTATGCGAAGAAAAGACACGCGAAAAGACAACCATAGAAAACAAAAAGCCGGATGAAAGCATGAATAAACAAAACAGAGAAAACCATATGCCGACTGACGACCGAGCCGGGTTTAAGCTTTCTTAAATATATACATACAGAAAAACGGACGTGCATCCAAACAATTAATCCTACTTAAAAAATGAACTGGAGACAAATTATCGACAAGTATTATTCTGACAATGCAGAGCTGAAAGACATCCTTCTGCGCCACAGCAGCGCCGTAGCCCGCAAGGCTCTCGACATAGCAGAAAGGCATCCCGAACTGAATCTTGACCTCAACTTCATTGAAGAGGCCGCCATGCTGCATGACATAGGAGTGATAAAGACCGACGCGCCCGACATAAAATGCTACGGCAATGAGCCCTACATACGCCACGGAGTGCTCGGAGCCGAGATGCTCAGAGCTGAAGGAATGCCGCGCCATGCACGCGTATGCGAACGGCATACAGGCGCAGGGCTGTCGCTTCAGGAGATTGTAAGCCGCAATCTTCCGCTGCCGCATACCAACCTGCTGCCCGAGACGCTTGAAGAACAGGTGATATGCTATGCCGACAAATTCTTCTCGAAGACACGGCTCGACCGCGAAAAGACCATCGAGCAGGCAGAAAAGAGCGTTGCGAAACACGGCGAAGAAGGCCTGAAAAGGTTCTGCCGATGGAAAGAAATGTTCGAATAAAGCCTGTCTTACCCTATAGTCTCAGACTTTAACATCAATAGGTAATCAGCATCAAGCCCGCCATTCACCTTAAGCCGGACGAACTTCCGCCATATCCTCAACTGATATAGCGTGGGCGTAAATAAGGTAAAAGACAATAATCAGCCCGACATAAGACAAGAACCACACAGGGCACTGACAAGCATCTGATATAAAAAACTTTGTTGATAAGCCATGGAACGCTGTTCCACGGCTTACCAACAAAGTATAATTTATATTATCAATTAAAGTTACCGTCTGCTTTCAGACTGCCGAACTGTTATCCTACAACAATCTGGCGCACAACATTCTTTTCCTCTTTGCGTATCTTAGGAAGCACAACCGTAAGCACGCCGTCGCTTACTTTGGCTGATATCTTCTCCTTGTCAACATCGTCGGGCAGTATCAGTGTCTGCTCAAACTTGCTGTAGGCAAATTCACGACGCAGATAGTGAGCCTTTTTCTCCTCCTCAACATTGTTCTTCTTGCTCTCCATCTTTATTGACAAATCGCCGTCCTGGTTAAGATGAACATTGAAGTCTTCCTTCGTCATTCCCGGCGCAGCAACCTCAACCTCATAGTCTATTTCGCTCTCTTTTACGTTTATTGCCGGAGCTGTAGCATTGGCTTTAGGCATGAAGTCTGTGTCAAAGAAATCGTTAAACACGTCGGGTAACCATGAATTCTTGCGATTAACTGGTATCATAATTATATTCTCCTATTTTTAATTGTTTTTTATTTCTGTTCTGTGATGAGCTTCAAATCTTGTTGTCGGCTCTCACTAAGATATATTACAACTTACGTACCAGTATAAAAAAGCATGACATTTTGTCTGAACTACAAGACAAAATGTCATGCTAAATATATTTCTATACCTTCTTTTAAGCCGCATCAACGATGCTGCACAGAAGCATCAGTCTTCATCATCGCCTGCCTCATCAGCGTCGCTTTGCTCAGGCTTGATGTCGCAGGCTGAATACTTGTCGCGGTAAAATCCGTCTACAATGCTGTCGGCAAGGCTTATGTTAGGCACCTGCACTGAGTCGCAGCCAAGAGCCTCGGCCGCCGTGATGAATATCTCGGCTGCAGGAATGATAACGTCTGCACGGTCTACCTTGAGCCCATACTGCTCTATGCGCTCCTCTACACTTAGCACCTTCAGCTTAGAATAAAGATCTTTTATCTCATCAACCGTAACATATCTGTTTTCGCGCTTTGCATGTGTAAGCTTGAACAGCTTGTTGATGTTTCCGCCCGAACCTATTATCCTTATATCGGGCATGTCCTTGGCAAATCTTTTCAGGTCGGCCTTCATCTTCTCGACGGTCTCCTTCGACACCATGCCACCCAACATTCTCAGCGTACCGATGTTGTACGACTGGCTGTGAGTGAGCGCACCGTCGTGAAGCAGAGAAATCTCAGTGCTGCCTCCGCCTACGTCGATATAGGCATAGTTGCCCTTTGCGCTGCCGATGTTCTCAACGATGTTGTTGCACAGCAGTCGCGCCTCTTCCCTGCCGTTGATAATCTCTATGTCTATGCCTGTTGACTTGCGGAGCTTGTTGAGCACCTTCTTGCCGTTCTCGGCGTCACGCATGGCCGATGTGGCGCATGCCCTGTAGTCGTCAACCTGGTTGAGTTTCATTATCTGCTTGAAAGCCTTGAGCATGTGCTTCATCATGAGCATACGCTCCTTAGAAATCTTGCCGAGCGTAAATACGTCTGAACCCAGGCGCAGGGGCACACGCATATACATCACGCGTGATATCTGCTGCGTGCCGTCTTCGGTTGTTCTGAAGTTCTTTATGAGCAGTCGCGCTCCGTTAGAACCTATATCAATAGCTGCTAATCTCATATCTGTTTTTAATTTTAAAACTGTTTATCAAATCATCATTTCACGCGGCAAGTCATGTATCGTGTAACACATTGACACACAGGCCGTTATAAATCACAATACAAAAGACCATATTTTAGGCTGCAAAAGGCCGTCTTTTACATGACGAAAGGACACCTTTTACAGGCCAAAATGCCACCTTTTGGAAACTGACCGAAATCATTCGCCCTGACCGGCAGCCCTGGCTTCAGCCATATATGCGTTGTAAAGCTCCTCCTGCGAGCGGAACGGGCGGCCGTCTTCAACCTCCTGTATCACGTTGGCTCCGCTGCCGTCCACGATGCGTCCGTTGGTGGTGTCGCGCAGTCCGTAGTCAACTGTGCGCATAAGGTCTTTCTTCATGTCCTCGTCATAAACTGGAGCCATCACCTCGATGCGGTTGAGCAGGTTGCGCGGCATCCAGTCGGCACTGCCGATAAAGAACTTCGGATTGCCGGCATTGCCGAATATCAGTATGCGCGAATGCTCCAGATAGCGGTCTATTATACCCACGGCATGCATGTTGCCGCAAAGTCCCTGACGGCTTGTTACGAGCGAGCAGTTGCCCCTGAGCACGATGTCTATCTTCACGCCGGCCTTCGAGGCGGCATAAAGTTTCTCTACAACGTCCGGCTCGGTTATATGGTTTATCTTCATCTTTATCCATGCCTCGCGGCCCGAGCGTGCATTCTTTATCTCCTTGTCGATAAGACTTATTATCCTTGTCTTCATCGAATTTGGCGACACCATAAGTTCTCTGAACCTGAACTGCGAGAACGGACGGTCGATAAAGTCGAACACCTTCTTAACCTCAGCCACGATACTCTTGCGCGCCGTCATCATCAGATAGTCGGTGTACACCTTGGCGTTGCCTTCATGGAAGTTGCCCGTACCGACACAGGCAATGCTGCCTTTGGTCGACTCCATATAGAGCAGCTTAGAGTGAACCTTAAGTCCCTCCACGCCATATATCACGTTTATGCCTTCCTCCTGCATGCGCTTGCTCCAGCGTATGTTGCTCTCCTCGTCGAAACGGGCAAGAAGCTCAACCACGGCCGTAACCTTCTTGCCGTTGCGTGCGGCGCATATCAGCGCCTTAACCACCTTTGAGTCTTTGGCCAGTCGGTACAATGTGGTCTTTATCGTCTTAACCTCCGGCTTCAGCGCAGCCTCACGCAGCAGACGGATATACCCGTCGAACGAGTGATACGGCACATGGATGAAGAGGTCCTTGCGGCGTATCTGGTCAAGGATGCTCTCCTGTGCAAGGAATTCAGGCTTCATCACGTGAGCCCACTTCGGATATTTCAGTTCGTCGTGGCCGCAGTCGGGGAATCCCATCAGGTCCTTGTGGTTCTGATAACGGCTGCTGCCCAAAGACACATCGAGCTTGCTCACGTTGAGTTTGCTCATCAGTTTCTTCTTCATCTCCTTGGGCATGCTCTTGTCGTAGATAAGCCTCACGGGCTCGCCGTGCCTGCGGCTGCTCACGCCCTTGGCAATTTTCTCAAGCACGCCGTAGTCGGAGTCGTTGTCCATCTCCATCTCGGCATCCTTTGTAAACTTAAACGAATACGACTCAAATACGGCCGGCTTGAAGCCGATGAATATCAGCGGAAGGCAGTATCTAACCACATCGTCGAGATACATTATATTGTCGAAGCCGTCTGACGACGGCAACTTGATAAAGCGTCCGTTCTCCCTGTCGGGCACCTTTATTATGGCCAGACTGCTCTTCGGGCGCGACGAACCGCTCGTTATGTCGGTCTTTCTGACAAGAAGATAAATACGGTTGTCCTCAAGCTGTCCTATCTCGCCTATCTCCGAATACCATATAGGGTTTGTGTAGCCGTTAAGGCGCTCGTGAAAGAAGTTTGTCAGAAATCTTTTCTGCTCATCGTTCAGCTGCGTTTCGTCAAGCATTCTTATGTTATGCTTCTCCAGGCAGTCGAACACATGGTCTATAGCCGAGGTGTACTCCTGGCTGTAGGCAGAGTTGAGCTTGTTTATCTTCGCCATGGTCTTGCGTATCGTGTCGTGCTGTCTGCGCACTTCCTTATTGTCAGACTCAAGCAGACGGCTGAGCGAAGCCATGCGTACACGGAAAAACTCGTCGAGGTTGTTAGAATAAATACCCAAAAATGAGAGTCTTTCAAGCAATGGTATGTTTTCCTTCTGAGCCTCCTGAAGTATGCGATGGTTAAAATACATCCAGCTTACATCACGCTCAACATAACGTTTCTCCTTTTTGTTCTTGGCCATAACTCCTACTTCTTTGATTATTGTTTGTCCGTTTTCATGTCCCTGTTGCATGCATCATGGCCGGCACTGCGGCAAATACGGCATACGGCCGGCGCTGCAACAGCAATAACACTTATATTAATTTATTTTGCAAAAATATAACTATTATCCAACATTGCTGCTGTATTACATATTAAAATGATAATAAAATATCGTTACAAAGGCGTTTTCCTGCAACAATTTATCTGCATGTCTGCGATATGTCTGCCAAGTTTATGGCATGTACCGGGCAAAAGATATCATCACCAGACAAGACCAAACAAAATATAGAAACTTTCCGTCCATGCATTTTCCTCTTATCTTTACAAAAGGCATACATCTGCACACCCTCCACCATGAAAGCCAATATGACAGCCGCTGCAATACCGTTGCCACCGGGAACTGCACAAAATCATCAAGCAAAACAAACTCATGATACGGCAAGCTGCCATGCCGCCACAATAGCCTTAGCCGAATATGGACCAGCGCGGACAAGCATAACGACAAGAACATTGCGGCATATCTCAAGAAAAGATACGTAAACTGAAGGAGCCGGACGACAGACTTCGGCGACTAATTTGTGATGAACGACCATGTATTTCAGCTGAACGCCTACGCCCAAGACTAAGACTCCATTACATATAAGAACGTGTGCATCAGGGCAATAAACCATACACCTTACGGCAACAAGCGTACACACATACCGCACACAACGGCAAAAAAGCTCTAAAGAAAATATAATTCTTTAGTGTCAAGACGCGTATTTTGAAAAAAAAATTGTAAGTTTGCATAGACAATAATGCATGCGGCAGACCGAATGAGGCATGGGTCGACAGCAAGCCACAAGGCTTAAGCAAGGCTCTGCACGGTCTGGAAAGAAAACATTTGGCAAGCGTGAATACAAGAAAAACAGTAAACAACATACTCAAAATAGCATTTCCGCTGCTGTTCGGCGGGGCGATACTCTATTGGATGTACCGCGACTTCGACTTCAGAAGCATCGAGAACATACTCATCAACGAGATGAGCTGGACATGGATGCTGCTGTCGTTCCCGTTCGGCATACTTGCCCAGATGTTCCGCGGATGGAGATGGCGACAGACGCTTGAGCCTGTCGGCGAATATCCCAGAAGTTCAACGTCGGTCAACTCGATATTCCTTTCTTATGCAGCAAGCCTCGTAATACCCCGCATCGGAGAGTTCACGCGCTGCGGAGTGCTCAAGAGATACGACGGCGTGTCGTTTCCGAAAGCTCTCGGAACCGTTGTTACCGAAAGAGCCATCGACACGCTGCTCATGCTGTTTGTCACCATGCTGACACTGCTGATGCAGATGAGAGTGTTCACGACATTCTTCTCAAAGACCGGCACAAGCATGGATTCTATCATCAACCGGTTCTCAACCACAGGCTATATCGTAACCGCAGCATGCGCCATAGCCGCAATTTTCTTGATTCACATACTGCTAAAAAAGCTCTCAATATATAATAAGGTGAAAGCCACCATGGGCGGAATATGGCAGGGAGTGATATCGCTGAAAAGCGTAAAGAACGTTCCCCTGTTTATATTTTACACTCTTGGGATATGGGTAAGCTATTTTCTGCATTACTACCTGACGTTCTTCTGCTTCGACTTCACGTCGTCGCTGGGCTTCCAGTGCGCCCTCGTTACGTTTGTGGTGGGCAGCATTGCAGTGATTGTCCCAACGCCTAACGGAGCCGGTCCGTGGCATTTTGCCGTGAAGACCATGCTCATCCTCTACGGCGTGAGCGACACTAACGCCCTCTACTTTGTGCTGATAGTACACACGGTGCAGACCATGCTGGTCATACTGCTCGGCATATACGGATGGGCAGCGCTGGCATTCACCAAGAAGAGACACGCCGCACATACGGCGGAAACACAGATTTCGGCAAACATATAACAATAAATATGGACATACCGAAGTGCCGGCATACGGTGCGGAGGGACTGACCTGATAACAATTTAATCTATAATGACTATGAGCGAAATTAAAAATCTCAAACCGGAGTGCATCTGGAGAAACTTTGATGCACTGACACAGGTTCCACGTCCGTCAGGACATCTGGAGAAAGTTCAGCAGTTCTTGCTCGACTTCGCAAAAAACACAGGCGTTGAAGCATTTAAAGACGAGGCTGGCAACATCGTTATGCGCAAGCCCGCCACACCCGGCATGGAAAACCGCAAGACGGTGATTCTGCAGGCACACATGGACATGGTTCCACAAAAAGAAAAGACAAGTACTCATAACTTTGAGACTGACCCGATACAAACTTACATCGACGGCGAATGGGTAAGGGCTAAAGGCACAACTCTCGGAGCCGACGACGGTCTGGGCGTGGCTGCCATCATGGCTGTGATGGAGGCTAAAGACCTGAAGCACGGACCTATCGAGGCACTGATAACAGCCGACGAGGAAACAGGCATGTACGGAGCAAACGGACTGCCCGGAGGCGAACTTGAGGGCGAGATTCTGCTCAACCTCGACACCGAACAGGAAGGCGAGCTCATCATAGGAAGCGCCGGCGGCGTTGACATTACAGCCACTCTCGACTATCAGGAGGCTGAAAGCGACAAGACAGACGCAGCCGTTAAAATAACAATAAAGGGCCTGAAGGGAGGACACTCTGGTCTGGAAATATGCGAAGGCCGCGGCAATGCCAACAAGATGATGGTAAGAATAGTACGCGAGGCTATAGCAGAAGACGAGGCTTGCCTGGCAAGCTGGCACGGCGGAAACATGCGCAACGCCATTCCGCGCGAGGCTGAAGTAGTGCTCACTCTGCCGAAAGAGAACGTTGACGACCTGAAGGCTATCGTTGCCGAATATAAGGAGACATTCAACAACGAATACAAAGGCATAGAGAGCGACATCGAGGTTGTAGCCGAGGACGTAGCACTGCCCGAAATGATCGTGCCGCAGGAAATTCAGGACAACCTGGTTGACGCCATCTACGCAGCACACAACGGCGTATGGCGCTATATCCCCACAATGCCCGAAATTGTAGAGACATCATCTAACCTTGCAATAGTTGACATCGACGGCGGCAAGGCTGCCATCAAGATTCTTGCCCGCAGTTCAAGCGAGACAATGAAAGAGGATCTGTCAACATCGCTCGAGAGCTGCTTCAACATGGCCGGAATGAAGGTTGAGTTCAGCGGCGCTTACGGCGGATGGGACCCCAACACCGACAGCGAACTGATCAAGGTTATGCGCAACATCTACAAGAACCTGTTCAACGAGGAGCCGACAGTTCAGGTGGTTCATGCCGGACTGGAGTGCAGCATCATCCTGTCTAAATATCCAGGTCTCGACATCTGCTCGTTCGGTCCGACACTGCTGTCGCCCCACACTCCGACAGAGCGTGCTCACTGGCCGTCAACAACCAAGTTCTGGGATCTGCTCGTAAAGACTCTCGAAGAGATTCCGGCTAAATAATTTTAGCTGAAACGACAAAAATTACACAAACCTAATACATGCTGAAGGCGGAAGGCAAAGGGCAAAATGAGCCCCGAACCTTCCGCCTTTTCTGTTGCAGCACCTGGCATAAGAACGCCATAAACACGCCACACGACAAGAAGCGGAAAATCATGCCGGCACGACAAATTAATGACGATGCACACAGCCGATTTGCAAAAGGCCACAAAACGCACTGCAAAAGGGCACCTTTCAGAGGCTAAAAGGCCGTCTTTCGGAAGATAAAAGGGCATCTTTTGCAAGCGCAGCCATAACCGACTGATTTTCAAGATGATACACAATGTCTAAAATTTATGTGGCATACATCAACCTGAAACGACGACAACACGCCATAAACTGATGTACCACAAGATATAAAAAGAGCCACAACACCTATTGCACCTGTAAATAAAAAATCACGGAAAGCCGTGAAATGCAGGACACAAAGACTTTATATTTTCGCGACATGCAATCGTTAATAAAAAATATAAAGCAATGAAAAACTTTTATCAACTATCACTATGGTGCATCATGGCATGCACTCTTCCACTGACATTATCATGCAGTAGCGACGAAGAACTGTCGCCCGGCCCTGACCCCGACCCAATTATTCCCGACAACGGCATTGTCGGCCTGTCGGCAGAAGGCCAACAGGCCGACGTAACCATACCCACGGCACAGCCATGGGAGGCAGAATCGTCGGCCGACTGGCTGCAGTTGTCGCAGATGGGAGGCAAAGGCGGCGAGAGCGTAAAGATTATAGCTGCACGCAACATCACCCGACAAGAGCGCATAGGCTACATACGCCTGAGCAACGCGACCGAAACGCGCGCCGCGGCAGACTCAATGCAGATTGTGGTGAAACAGCCGGCAGCAGAGAGCGAGACTACGGGAGTAGTGCTGACATCTGCCTGCTACCGCGACGGCAAAGTGTATGTAAAGATATACAACGGACGCTCGTCTGAAAGCAGCATGCAGCAGCTCGGAACAGTGAGCGGCAGCAGCTTCAGTTTCACTGATCCCGACGCCACCTATCCCGAAAAGGAACCTATCGTGTATATAAAGAAAGGTCAGGAATATGAGGCTTGTCCTTATGTCATCCTGAACGCCGACGGCGAGGCCAAAGGCAAATTCTCTATTGCAGGCGAGGCATCTGTAAACACGCTGCGCGTAAAGCAGAACATCGTCTACAAAGAACTTGGCAAGCTGGGCAACAGCGGCTCTGCCACAACCCACTTCACCGACGGCACCACTATATACATGGGCGGAGGCATAGTGGAAAAAACCAACCTGGGATATGAACAGACCGTGACGACCAACGAGCTGCGCTCATACGACACGGCGACAGGCGCCGAAAAAACATACGCCGACATGCCCGTCAGCAGTCAGGGCACATGCTGGAACGGCACACCCGTTATCATAGGCGACGGTGGAATATATTATCTCGCATCAGGAAAATGGAACCTTGCCGCCACGCACAACGGAGAAGTAAAAGCCGCCAGCATTAACGACAACATTATCTATGCCGTAACTGACACCCACATCTGCGCATACATACTTGACAAAGACAGCAACGGCAACATAACAGCCACGGCAGACGGCAAAACAGCACACGGCACGACATTCGGCGAAAGCACACGCGCCACATCTGACGGCAGGGGCAACACATGGCTGCTGGACGACAGCCGGCACACGGCATACATGATAGACGACAACAAACTGACGGCGCAACGCTGTGCCCCTGCCGACTCGCTCGCCTCCGAATTTAGTTTCATTGGCGTTGCCGGCGGCTATATCTATACCTTGAGCGACGGTTCAGTAGTGCGCTACGAGACAGGCAGCAGCAACCCGCAACCGCTGAAGATGCTCGGCACATTCAGCTGGACAGGCGAAACGGAATGTGTAAACGGAGTGTTGTATAACTTTGGCGGACTGACCAACTTCCGCGGCACATACACCGCATCGAAGCAACTGAACCGCTTCTCGCCATCCGACTATGCGCCGATATCCGTCTCGATATTGCCCGAATAGACCGACACTACACATACAGTCAACACAAAATGACAGCCCAGCCCCAATTGGTCATCAGTATTCGGCAGAATCAATGTTATCTATTGAGCCTATTATCGTCTGAATTTTAGCTGAAATGACGGCCAAATAAACAAAACATCAGACGGCAGGACGACAATATAAAAGAACAAGACAGAGAAAGCATCAGACTGCTAATAGGATTAAGACACATGCTGCGGAATGACCGATTGGGGTTTCAAGGCTCTATACGCCGACAAAAAGGCTATAGAGCCTTGCTTTAATTTACATAAGCACAACCAACACGACAAAAACCGAACAAAGAAACGCAACAAGCCATTGTAATACAATTTAAATACAAAATTAAAATTCATTTCATTCATTTTTATTTTGAGATTAGCCCAACTTGCAGTATCTTTGCACCGCAAAACAGAAATTTTAATTTATTCATGGACGATTATTACGCGGAAAATATGAACTTGTAGGCGCGGAGGTTTGCTCATTGATGCTGACCGCCGTGCAGTCATAACCGTTTCGGAGGATTAGCAAATGAGAACATATTGGAACACAACCAAAGGCCTTAGGCAGATTGGCGAGTGGGAGCCTAACTGCTGGATACAAGTGACATGCCCGACGGAAGAAGACCAGCGTCTTCTTGAAAATGAATTTAAGATTCCCGATTATTTCCTTTCTGACATCAGCGATAATGATGAGCGTGCCCGTTATGAATACGATGACGGCTGGATGCTCATAATCCTGCGTATACCTTTTGTAAAGGAAATAAGGTCGAGAACGCCCTACACCACCGTGCCGCTCGGCATAATACACAAGCGAGACGTAACCATCACGGTGTGTTTTCACGAAACAAACATGATGATAGACTTCGTGAGCTATCAGCAGAAGCGCGGCGAGGGCTTCACCGACTACGTCGACATGATTTTCCGCCTGTTCCTCTCTTCGGCCGTATGGTATCTGAAACGGCTGAAGCAGATAAACAGCCTGATTGAAAAATCAAAGCGCAACCTTGACAAGGAAGTGAACAACGAGTCGCTCATAGGCCTGTCAAGACTGCAAGACTCGCTGACCTACTTCATCACATCCATCCGCGGCAACGAGAACCTTCTCGCAAAGCTGAAGTTCAAGTTGCAGGTGGACGAACTCGACGCCGACCTGATTGAGGACGTAAACATCGAGATGAGCCAGGCGCGCGAAACCACAAACATATACTCTGACATTCTCGAATCTACCATGGACACATATTCGAGTATCATCAACAACAACATGAACACCGTGATACGTACGCTCACCTCAGTGTCGATTATCCTGATGTTCCCCACGCTCATAGCCAGCCTGCTCGGAATGAACCTCATAAACGGCATGGAACAATGGAAATACGGCTTCGTGATAGCCATAATAGTATCCGTGCTCATTTCAGGCATATCATGGTGGATTTTCCGCCACAAAAGGCTCATTTAACCCAAGAAAAACGTTTTTTTCCAAATTTATTAGGTATTTACAATATTTTTAATTAAGTTTGCACACCTAAGGTTTTACCTGAAAATCAATTCATGAACGAATAAAAAGTTATATGATGGACTCTCAAGAAAAGACACTCAGCCAAGAGAACACTGAGAAAATGAATGTTGAACTAACCGATAACAACATGCAAGAAAACTGCGCTGCCAATGAAAACAACGCAGAAGTGACAACCGACACCACCGAAACAGGAGAATTTGTCTCAGAAAGTTCTGAAGCTGCCGCACTGAAAAAAGTATATAAAAGCAAAAGCGAAATAATAGAAAGGGTGAAAGAAATCGCACACAGCGACGAGCATCCTCAGAAAGGCGAAATAGATTACCTCAAAACAATCTTTTACAAACTTCACTTTGCCGAAAGAGAAGCTGACATGAAAGCATATCTTGAGGGAGGCGGCGACCCGGCAAACGACAAAGTGCTTCCTGACGAAGACGAAGAGGTGTTTAAGGCTGAGATGGGCGTAATAAAGGAAAAACGCGCCAAACTGTTCCTTGAGCAGGAAAAAGAAAAGCAGGAAAACCTGAAGAAAAAGCTCGACATCATCGAGAAGATTAAAGCTATGGTTACTTCGCCCGAAGAAGCCAACAAATCATATCAGGACTTCAAGAAGCTGCAGCAGGAGTGGAAAGAGATCAAGCTCGTGCCGGCAGAAAAGGCGAACGAGCTGTGGCGCAACTATCAGCTCTACGTTGAGCAGTATTACGACCTGCTGAAACTAAACAGCGAGGCACGCGAATACGACTTCAAGAAGAATCTTGAAATAAAGACAAAGATATGCGAGGCTGCCGAAAAGCTCGGCACAGAGGAAGACGTGATAAGCGCATTCCACCAGCTGCAGAAGCTGCATCAGGAGTTCCGTGAGACAGGTCCTGTTGCAAAAGAACTGCGCGAGGAAGTGTGGGCACGCTTCAAGGCAGCATCTACTATAATTAACAAGCGCCATCAGCAGCACTTCGAATCGCTGCGCGCAAAAGAGGAAGACAACCTCACGAAGAAGACCGCGCTGTGCGAGAAAATTGAAGAAATAGCCAAGGAAGAAATAAAGACCGCAGGCGAATGGGAGAAGAAGACCAAGGACATCATTGCCATACAGGCTGAATGGAAGACCATAGGCTTCGCTCCGCAGAAGATGAACGTAAAGATCTTTGAGCGTTTCCGCGCTGCCTGCGACGACTTCTTCAGCAAGAAAGCTGAATTCTTCAAGAATATGAAACAGCAGTTTGCTGAGAATGCCGACAAGAAGAGAGCACTCATCGAGCAGGCAAAGGCTCTGCAGGACAGCACCGAATGGAAGTCGACAAGCGACAAGCTGATAGCCCTGCAGAAGGAATGGAAGACCATAGGAATGGTGCCTAAGAAACTTGGCGACAAGCTGTGGAACGAGTTCCTCACTGCATGCAACCACTTCTTTGAGGCACGCAACAGCGCCAACGCCGGCACACGCAACGAGGAGCGCACCAACCTCGAGAAGAAACGCGGCATAATAGAACAGCTGAAAGCACTGGCTGAGAATGCCGGAGACAACATACAGGACAAAGTGCGCGAGCTTATCGACGAATACAACGCTGTAGGCCACGTTCCGTTTAAGGAGAAAGACAAGCTCTACAAAGAGTATCATGACATATTGGACAAGCTTTACAAAGAGCTTAACATATCAACAGCACGCCGCCGTCTCGACAAGTTCAAGAACAACCTGAAGAACGTTGCAGAGAAGGGCGCTGACGCTCTCGACAACGAACGCGCACGCCTGATGCGCCGCTATGAGGCAATCAAGCAGGAAGTTCAGACCTACGAGAACAACCTCGGATTCCTTAACGCTTCGAGCAAGAAGGGCAACAGCCTCATCGACGAAATGAACAGAAAGGTTCAGAAGCTTAAGGACGACATGAACCTTGTACGCGAAAAGATTAAGGCCATCGACGCCGAGAACAAAGACGAAGACTGATTTCCGGCAAGACGGTCAGAACAATAAACATAGATAAGTAAATTGAAAATTAAAATTATCTGCATACTCACGCTATTGCTTGGCGTCACCGCCCTAAAGGCGCAGACGCAAAAGCAATGGCGTGATTCTTTATCTGTAATAAACAGCCAGCTTTATCTTCATCCCGATTCTACAGACCTGTTGCTGCAGAAAGCTGCCGTCAACCTTCAGCTGCTTGAATGGGAAGACGCAGCCGAGACATGCAACGCTATTCTGAAAAAGGATACGGTGAACCTTTCGGCACTTTACTTCAGAGCTTACGCCAACAACAACATGCGCAGGTATGAGCTGGCAAGAAACGACTATGAGGACTTTCTGAGAATGTCACCGCGCAACATGCAGGCACGACTCGGACTGGCATACACATACATACAGCTGAAGCGCAACGCACAGGCCATGGACGAGTTCAACAATCTTGTTGAAATGTTCCCAGACAGCAGCATCGTCTATGCCGCAAGAGCCGAACTCGAGAAAGAGATGCGCTCATACGAAACGGCACTGTATGACTACAACGAGGCGCTGAAACGCGAGCCCGACAACCAAGACTACATCATTTCAAAGGCAGAAGTGCTCATCAGTATGGACAGGAAGCGAGAGGCAAAAGCCCTGCTCGACCAGCTCGTAAGAAGCGGAGTTGCACGCGGAGCGCTGAAGGATCTGTACGCTAAATGCAAATAACCCGTTTATTGCAGCACAATGACATCAAAGTTTTTTCAGCTTCTGCGGTTTTCTATCGACGAATCACAGCCGGCTCCCGAAGGCATAACTGCCGCCGACTGGCCGATACTGTTCCGCATGGCCAAGGAACAAAACCTTCAAGGCGTAATCTTCCATGGCATTAACCGCCTGCCAAAAGAATGTCTGCCCGAAAAGGAGATGACCATGAGATGGTTTGCCCTAAGCCGCCAGATAGCCAAACTCAACACAAAGGTAAACGTCAACGCAGCTAAAGTTTCTGAAACATTCAGGCGCAAAGGACTTCGCACTTGCCTGCTTAAAGGACAGGGAAACGCCCTGCTCTACCCCGACCCGCACATGCGCACGCCGGGCGACATAGATATATGGGCAGAGGGAGGATACAAGAAGGTGATGAAGACCGTAGGCTATATGGCTCCGGGATGCAAGCGATGCTATCACCACACTGACTTTCCCGACTATGGCGGAACCACCGTTGAGCTGCACTACCGCCCTCAGTTTATGAACAATCTGATAAGCAACGCCAGACTGCAGGACTATTTCAGCAAGAACGCCGGCAAGCAGTTTGCAAACATTGTGCAGCTGCCCGACGGAGCCGGTAGCATAGCCGTGCCCACTGCAGCATTCAACCGCATATATCAGATGGCACACATCTCAAACCACTTTTTTCATGAGGGCATAGGTCTAAAGCAGCTCTTAGACTATTACTACGTGCTGCGCCAGGGATTCACGGCAGCAGAACAGCAGGCAGACACACGCATGCTGAAGCGCTGCGGACTTTATAAGATGGCCACGGCGGTGATGTACGTGATGCAGAAGGTGTTCTGTCTCGACGACAAATATCTCATAGTCAAGGCCGACGAGCGGCTCGGCAGATTTCTGCTCAACGAGATCATGCTCTCGGGCAACTTCGGCTTCTACGACAAACGCATAGACAAATACCGCGGAAGTCAACTGAAAAAGAACATACAGAGACTTGTGCGCGACGCACGCTTCATGCTCATCTTCCCCGGCGAGAGCCTATGGGAGCCCGTGTTCAGGCTCTATCATTTCTTTTGGAGAATGGCTGCCAGATATTAGACAACGCCGCCACGGATATGCACCAACAGCTGCACGGCGCGCCAACATGTAAAAAAACAAATCTTCGAAGTAAATGTAACATGATGCAAAAGGCATCATTCTGCACGCCGAAAGACCACATATTGAGATGCGAAAGGCGGTCTTTTACGCTATAATATGCCGCCTTTTACAACACACACACAACTAAAAAATTTTTTACAGAAACTCATCACTCGTCACATCACGATGTAGAAAGCTGAATATCAGGCAATTACACTGTGATGAGTTGATATGCCAACTCGTCACGCCCCCATGACCGATTCCTGCGCGTGATGAGTTCAGACTGCAACTCATCACGCGGTATTCTTCTGAGAATCAGCCACATACGCACGAACGTGACGAGTGATGAGTTTCTGTTATAACAATTTTACTGACACAAACCGCAAATAATTGGTTCTTCCGCAATTTAGTTGAAATAATCTCTTTGCGTTATATTATAATATTACTGTCCGGTAAACCATAACATCTCTTCCCCAACTTCTTGAAACATAGGAGTTGAGGCTTCTTATAATCTTGTACAAGCCTTCTTATTCTTTTTCAGTCTGTTTCGGAGGCGATTCAGCAGCCTCTTCAAGCATGTTTTTCATATCAGCATCCGGCTGATTGAAGAAGGCATGCAGGTTGAGATAATACATGAGGACAATTCTGACCATGGTGGCCAGTCCAGAGAAGCTCCAGCTACGCTCCAATGAGCTGTGAAGCAGAGACAGCAACAGGTTAGCTATCAGTGTGACCCAAATCTGGATTTTTATGGCATTCGCACTCTCTCCGTAAAAGTAACGAAGTGGGAAGTTTTGCTTTATCTGCTTGAAAAGCGACTCTATCTGCCATCTGCGACGATATATATTCACAACAGTCTCCATGGACATGTCAAAATCGTTGGTCAGCAAGGATATAAGCTTCGGCTGTCTGTTCTTCCTGATGTCCACGCAGATGATTATACGTGCTATATGGTTTATGTCATTCCTGCGGAACACAACCACCTGCTCGCGGTATTCCATCTTTCCTCCAGGGTTCATATCCATACAGTCCACAAGTGTATCATAAGTTAGATTCTTCTTCATTTTGGTGACATACACCACACCCTTGTCCGTAAGCTCCTCGAATTTCCGGTAATTGATGTAAGCCCTGTCCATGGCGATAATCTCGTCATGATGGTAATAATCCGGTGCAAGCATGAAAGAGTCATTTGTTGCGGCAGAGGTGAACTGTACATCGCATGGCACCCCCTCATTGGCATGTATGACGGAATGCACCTTGATGCCACCCTTCTTCCTGCCAGTCTTAGGATGCCGCCCGACTCCTTTGAATATCGCATTGGAGAAAAGAGAGATAGTGGTTGAATCGATGATTCTCAGCCGTCTTATCCACTCTTCACCGCCGTTTCTTCGGCTGTCCGAAGAAAGTCTGCCCTTGTTTCTTGAATATAAGTCAAGGTAGACCTCCTCAAAGAACTTCTCAGAACGTCTAGCGTTTGCATCTGACAAGGTACTGCGTCTGGGAACACTTTTAAGGCCGAGGTGCTTCAGTTTCCTGATCTCGGCTGTCATCGCTGTCTCTATCTCACGAAGAGAATCAAAGCGCATGATTACGGCAAAGAGCATGGTAAGCAGGTGGGTGTAGCCGTCAAAGCTCTTTATATACTTCTCACCACCGTTCCTGCGGCTCATTTCAACTATTTTATCACGATTCAGTGATTTTATCAACTGACCATATATCGGCTGTCCGAAAAAATGTGTACTTTTACCCATGGTTTTATCTTTTGGGTTTGGCGACTTCAAAGATAGCCAAAAAGGGCTGACATCATAATGGATGACAGCCCTTAATTTTAATTGGTTATCAGATTTTTACCGGACAGTAATAATAGGGAATGCCGGAGTGTTTGCATTCCTCCATTTCCTCGTTGCTTTGTTGCAAGGCATCCCAACGGTGTGCCACACGAAGCTCCTGCACAGCCCCGCAGGCCAGCTTCTGTATATGGAAGCGGTCGATTACCCTTTTTGCCTTGGGAAAGACCGTAGAAACAATCCTGCGCATCGAATCGGAAAGGTCAAGGGTCACTTCCTCCACTTTCATGCGTTCTTCCACGTCTATCTGTCTTAGTACTTGTATGACGTATTCCGATTTTGTACCGGAAACGACCGCTACAAGGCTTCCTTCATGGGTGTGGCGGTCACGGTTGGTGACGAACGTATACAGTTCGCCATTAGACAGGGAAGACTCATCTATGGCAAGATGGGGACCTATGTTTTCAGGGAACAACAGCCATTTCCCGGCATGGTCAAGCTGTTCCCAGCTGCGGAAACCGCTTAGCATTTCCTTGTACTGCTTCTCAAAGGTATGCGCGTTTATGTGGTAGAACATTTCAAGCGTACGGCAGGTCACCGGGGATGTCTCCATACGTCTCTTTTAAAAAAGCCCCGAACTCCTTGGAGTAACGGGTACCCTTACACACCATTTCAAGGTTGATGGGGACACTGAAACTCTTGCCGGTGCGCAGGTCTGTCCATCTTCTGCGGCGTACAACCAATATGACCTTGTGGTCACGGATTGGGAAATCGGTTACATTTACAGGTTCCATAAAACCTTTGGACTCAAAATGAGCATCACCAGACAAACACGGGTTCATCACTTCATCAAGGTGAATGTGAATCTCACTTGAAGTCTGTTCAACACTTACTATCTCAAAATAATCCAGTATTTCGGAAGGTAGCACGATACGGGCAAGAATTTCCAATTGTTTCATTTCCATAACGCAAAGTTATGGATTTTACAAAGATATTTTTAATAAATCCCCACTAATTTTCTACTGCCCCCAAGACTTCCGTCCTTGTCATGGCCGAAAGCAGCCGGTCCGCTACGCCTCCTGCCAGAAAGTACAGTACGCCCAAAACTGTCGGGCATATAAAGATGCTGGTCATCGGCGATTTTAAGGCTTCCACCATCACGGGCAAGATAAAGACGGGGACGGACGGAAACGCCGATGTGACCACGGACGGGTTCAGCAGTTATGCCGCTCTTGAAAAGGACGGAGTGACAACCTCCCACCATGCCGTAGTTGCGGATGACAAAAAGAGTGTCGGGAAAGTTCTGCCTTGGGTGCACATTGCCATCAGCAATGCCAAAAGGAGCATACTGGACACGTACCATGACATAAAAGCAGAGTTCCTGCAACTCTACCTTAACGAGTTCTGTTATAAGTTCAACAGAAGGTATTTGGGCTTCAGATTCTTTGACAGGCTCAAACTTTGCGCATGTACGTATAGGGCGAACTTTAAACATCGAATTTATTGATTGGCAACTTGCGGACATTCATTATATATTATAATGTGTATCTCCCAGGCATTGCGGTTCACCTGCGCCTGCGTCGCTTTTTGCCAAACAAGGTGCCCAGCACCATGCTACCCACTTTGCGCTCCAGTCCGCCACGGGTAGTGGGGATGCCCGTGGTGCGAGCCACTTTTTGCTTGAAAGCCGTCACGCCCAGCGCACGCTTCCATGAGAATGATAACCCAGGTATTTTCATCAGGTTCTCGTTTATATGTATATACGGTTTGTGAATGTCTGTGTTTGGCTTGCCTGCTCTCTTTTAGGAGGAAAATGCCTGTATGAGCGCCAGGATGATGACCACCCCTGCGAGGATGGCCCAGCCATGGGGCAGATCCAGGATTCGCTTCACTACGTAGGCGGTGCCCAGGGCCATGTACTTGAACATCTTGTAGATGAACATGAAACTGAACTTGATGACCCAGAAGAAACCATAGAAGACGCTGCCTATCAGGCCGCCTATTACGAGAAAGAATGCCCACATACGCTTTCCTGCAGACTGGTTACGTGTTTTTTGGTTGTCGTCATGTCGCTTGTCAAGATAGCTTTTTGTAACCATTTGCCGCTAACGACGCGTTAATGTCATATAGGCAAGTGGTGTACAGCTCGTTTTGGGGACTGATGTAAAAGCTCTCGCCCTCTTTGGTTTCATAGCAAACCTTTGCCACGAGACCCGATTTCGAGCGGAACTCTTTCTCCAGGCTTTGCGGGGTGGATTTCCCGTAGATGTCAATTTGGCTTTCCCCCCTAAAGGAACGCACCTGGTCGAGTGTCAGGTCTGCGTCTATGTGGCTGATGCTCTCGCTTTTCTTGGCGTCTTGCGCGGTCTTCACGAGATAGAAGTTCAATTTCAGGTAGGGATAGTCCTCACCGAAATACTCCTGTATTTTCCGTATGGTCGTGCCGCCCCTCAGCGTGAGCGTATAGCCTTCGTTTAACTTGCGCTGCCTGGCTTCTTCTCTGGCCTTGGCCTCGGCGATAGCTTTTTGTCTTTCGGCTTCCATTATGGCTCGGTTGTATACCTCGACAACGGCTTGGTCTATGTCGCTCCATAGGTCACGGATGGCATCCATCGTCAGGTCGATATATTTCTCTACGAACTGTGCGTCCAATGTGTTTGCCCTTGCCGTAAAGGAAACCTCGGTCGGTCCATAGGCCAGTACCCCCTTGAGACCAAACGAGTTGCCGAAGCGGTCTGCCAGTTTCTCTGCGAGTTCCTGTGGCAGCGCAATGGTGTTGTAATAGGATTTGCAGTCTATGCCGCCAGATTTGTTGTGGCGGAAATCTATGCCGAAGCCCCACAAGAAGTCTCCGCCTTTTGTACTATTGGCTATCACCTCGCTAGATACACGCTCCTCCGAGACGTGAATTTCCTTGAAGCATTTGTATAGCCGCAGCTTGTCCTTGATGGTCTTGGCCGATACGCCGTTGAAGTCAATGGCCTCGTCGGGGTCTTCGGGTATTCCCGCATCGGTGTACACGGCCAGGGCGGTGGCACGGATTTGCCGTATGGCCTCGGCTATGTCCTTGGACTTCGTGGTGTCTTGTGGAAGGTGTTTCCATATATAAAGCTCGTCGCGCCCAGACTGACAATGGTATCCCTTGAGGGCGGCTTTTGACTTGGGGTCTTGGAATGGTGCGTCATGGCGGATGCGCTTGGCGTAGATGGTGTAAGTTAGGTCGATATCCTCCTCGGTGAGACGCAATGACACTTCGCTTTTATAGCGCAGGTTGTTGTCCGCGGGGAATTTGCAGAAGGCGTATTTCTTGTCGTCAGACACCTTGCAGTCATATCCCAGCGAGTGCATGGCTTTCTTGATGGCGCTCATGCGTGGGTCTTGGTCGCCGCCCAGCATGCTTTTTAGGGAATTGAAGAAATTTTTCATGATGTTGTATAGTGTTTTGATGATGTTTGTTGTCGCTTTTCCTGTAGATGCTTGCGTGTCAGATGCTGACAACGCAGTAATAGAACGTTATGCCGTTGATGGTCTTTGTGTTCCATTCTATCGTGTAGTCCCGCTCCAGCGTGAAGTCGGGGCGGTTTTGGGCGGACTTGCTCTCGGGGGCCTTCCAGGCTTTCCTCGCGGGATGCGTGCCGGCTGACATGCTGAAGGCATGAAAGTTCGACATGGCCCTAGGTTCTTTTGTGTAGGCCTCGTCATTGGTCATGAACACGGCCAGCCCACCCTTTACGTTCGTGAAGTGCTTGCGGACAAGCTCGATGCGCCTTATGTCTTTCCAAAAGTCATACCTCCCGTGATCTTGCGCGCCTTGGTTTTTCATCACTTCATGCTGCCCTTCAAGCTTTACCCCGAAGCGCGAGAGGCTGACGCGCGCATTCTTGGTCTTGTATTTCAGTTCTACGGGCACGAACTCGCCGTCTTTTTCCACCACGATGTCCAGGCGAAGCTGCTCCTGTTCCCATATATAGTCAGGCTCAAGCGTGGCTTGGGGCACGTAATACTCCAGGCTGATGTCATCGTAGGAATTATCGGATTGCCCCAGCCATACGGCGAGCCGCGTTTGGAAGTCTCGCTCGTTAAAAAGCAATTTCTTGTTGCTTGCGATGAAAGCGGCGATGTCTGATTTCACTTCGTCAATAGCCAATGTTTTCATCTTATGTATAAAAAGTTGCCAATCCAGTCTACCGCAAGGCGGAAAAATAAAGCGAGCGGGTAAAGTATTATTGCCTTGAGGCGTGGGTGCGGCCTAGCCTCTTCACGTTCTTGTGGGTCGCCGCCTTGCGGAGCGTGACTCCTGGCGGTTCGTCCTTCATCTCCTGTCTGTGGTTTACCCGTTTGTCTTTGTGGTTTTGCTTGCCGTATTTAGGTTTGCGATAAAGAAGGTCCAAGTCTGCTCGCGACAGACATCGACGACTAGCTTGGGATTAAAGACTTGCGATGCCGTGGTTTTCCTCCTGGCTTCCGTGTGGCGCGGCCTCCCATCTAGGCTATTTTCTTGTCAAGAAGCCCTTGGCTTCTGGTCTCTGGCCTTGGTGCGCCGTCATGTTGGCTGGCCTCGCGGCATCGTGGCAATATTTGTCCGCCTTACAAGGTAGACATCGCAAAGTTAGCGATTTTTCTCGGATTTCATGCCTAACGCTCTCTCCTTAACCTTTTTTAGGACTTGCTCGTAGCCATAAAAAAAGTGAGGTAAAAGCGCGTTCCGCCGCACTAGCGCAGAAGAAAGAGCGGGTTAGCGACCCCGCGAAATTCTTGCCTTGGGGAAAATAATTTGTTTCGTTATCCAAAATAAGTTATTTCGCTCTTCAAAATAACTTGTTTTGCCGACCAAAACAAGTTGTTTTCGTTGTACGCTCGGCATGAGCATTATCTAACGGGTGCAAGTCCCGAGTAAGCCCTAATAGCGGGAATTACATAGCCAAGAGCAAGGGTGTTCATCGCAAGGTGAAATCTGAAGGAAGCTGGCGGCAAACATCTGACCTAACGAACAGGAACTTCATATAAGGCATTTAACCATGGATAAGATTGCAACGCAAATCAAAGTCCCATAGCTATTCGGAATGGTTGGTGTAAATGAAGTGGGTATAAGATGAAAAGATAATGCCCTTATCCGAGGAGGTCTCACGGACGCTTCAAATAGTTTTTTTTTTTACGAAAGAAGCGGAGTAAAGCTTGCCGTGAGAAGTCAGCAGATGCCATAGTAGTGCAATACTCGATAATGATGCACGAAGGGCTGAACCTAACAATTAAACGATAGTAATTGAAACATACCTCATGAAAGAAAGAATGCAGAAAACATTATCCCAAGTTAATGGCTGCCCCCAAAGAAATAGGTCGGAAACCGAATGGTATGGGGGAGTGCAGACCTTTATGTGGATGTGTGAAGACAACATCGTGGAAGTACCATTCGACAAGGAACACCTTTTCGAGCAAATCCTTAGCCCTGCAAATCTCAACCGAGCCTACAAGGCTGTGATGAGAAACAAGGGCTGTGGTGGTATCGACAAGATGTCGTGTGAGCAGCTGCTCCCATGGCTCTTGACCAATAAGGATGAACTCATCCGTTCCCTGATGGACGGTTCTTACCGTCCAAACCCAGTGAAAAGGGTAGAAATACCCAAGGACAATGGCAAGATGCGCCTGTTGGGAATACCTACAGTAGTAGACCGTCTGGTGCAACAAGCCATCAACCAAGTATTGACTCCCATCTATGAGAACCAATTCTCCAAGACGAGCTACGGCTTCCGACCGAGAAGAGGATGCCATGACGCACTACGAGGAGCGCAAAGGATAATCAGCGAAGGCTACATATATGTAGTAGACCTTGACCTTGAACGCTTCTTCGACACGGTGAGCCACAGCAAACTCATAGAAATCCTCAGCCGTACGATAAAAGACGGCAGAGTGGTCAGTCTTATACACAAATATCTCCGAAGTGGTGTAATGAACAAAGGCCTGTTCGAAGCGAGCGAGGAAGGGACTCCCCAAGGAGGACCGCTAAGTCCGTTATTGAGTAACATCATGCTCAACGAACTGGATAAAGAACTTGAACGCAGAGGGCTTCCCTTTGTGCGTTATGCAGATGACTCGATGATATTCTGCAAGTCCAAAAGGGCTGCAATGCGAGTGAAGGAGAGTGTAACCCGATTTATAGAGAATGCTCTATATCTCAAAGTCAACAAGGAGAAGACCGTAGTGTCTTATGTGCGAGGAGTGAAATACCTCGGCTACTCCTTTTATGTGATGAAAGGCAAATGCCAACTCACGGTGCATCCAAAGTCCAAAGCCAAGATGAAATCACGACTAAAAGAACTGACAAGTCGCAGTAATGGGTGGGGATATGCCAAGAGAAAGCAAATGCTGAAGGAATACATACGAGGGTGGGTCGGTTATTATCATCTTGCCAATATGAAACGTCTTTTGCTTGAAACAGACGAATGGTTAAGACGTAGAATACGCATGTGTATATGGAAAGCTTGGAAGGAAGTCAAGACAAAAGTGGCAAACCTCATTAGATGCGGTATTAATAAATACAAAGCATACGAATGGGGTAATACTGGCTCACCCGATAAATAGTGGGGAAAGAAAAAATTATGCATAAATTTTAGTCAGTCTGAAAAGGAAGAATGGTATGTCAATAACGCCTCGTAGCAGTGTTCTGAAGTGTTTGATTTTCGCATTAAAGCATTCTGCAAAAGCATTGGTAGAGCGGTTGACGAAGAAGTTCAGGACTCCGTCATGGTGCTCTGTCAAGGTGGAAATTATAGCCTGAAAGCTTTTGAATCCGGATCTGTCGGCCTTGTCATACCATTTTGCCAGAGACAACCTGGCCGCATCCTTGTGAGTGTTCTTTGAGAAGATCATCCTTAAAGAATGTGACAGAGAATAAGCTTCCTGCAGATCCGGATACTGAGCAAAAAGAATTTTTGCCCTGTCCTTTTGTCTTTGTGTCCATTTCTCGAGAGATTTGAAAAGTAAATAGCGAGAGCGTACTAATAGCTGTCTTAAAGAGTCTCC